>Ga0247841_10001798_pt1 | contig 45486 bp, 38 predicted proteins | sample LaCruzMarch2015__2_FD_192410 | JGI IMG/M metagenome (GOLD analysis project Ga0247841, IMG submission 192410) | Freshwater microbial communities from meromictic Lake La Cruz, Castile-La Mancha, Spain - LaCruzMarch2015_18m | ecosystem: Environmental > Aquatic > Freshwater > Lake | place: Spain... | reverse complement strand
TGCATCAACAGGATAAAATCAGGTTAAAAACATGGAATAAAAAAACCTCAAACATTTTGATGGATGTTTGAGGTTTTTAATCAAATTTGCTATTCACAAAATAGTCAACCTATTTTAGGACGTTACACTTCTATCCAGAATCCGGGTAGAGTTAGGAACATCAATATGCAAGTGGCTTTCGCTAAAGACAGCTTAAAAGTAGCAACTTTGACAGAGATTTAGGCTTAGGCTATGTAGAAACCAGTTGTTCTACGGTTTTTAATAAAATTTTGCACTTATAGGGAGAAACCGGGGGAGCAAGCTGTCGGATAGTGGGACAAGCACATGCAAAAGAGGCAGGGGGCTAATCCCCCAATATAATTTTGAAAATAGGAATTGAAAATTCACTGTCTGCAACGCCGGATGGCATGATCAGGGGAGCAGGCATATCCACAGCTGCAGACTACATCAAACATCACCAGGGTCTTTCCCTTTCATCCGAATGTAAATTTGTGAATTTTGAAATCTGTTTCTACAATCCATCATCTTTAATGATATAAATAGTCCTGTTGGTGTCATGTCAATTTAAATTTGAATAAGTCAGGTCACACTAAAATTGTTTTGGGATCCAATAAAAATTAAAATGCTGTGTCAAAACTAATTGGTGCATCACTAATAGACACCGTCAAGAATGACACCTGATTGCTGCAATGCATCACGTAGAACTTTAATTGAAAGTTCACGGACATCTTGTCCCGATTGCAACTGAGTCGCTGCTATACCAATAGCATGTCCCATACCCATACATGACCCCATCACACGAAGTGATCCGTTGGCATCGCGGTCGGCTGAAGCGCATCTTCCTGCAACCAGGATATTGCTCAAACCTTTTGGTATAAGACAACCCCAGGGTATGTCGTAAGATCCGCCGCTTGCCACCGGGATTCGTATCTGCCCTGTCCCCTCCTGGTGAATATCCACATGATGGCACCCTTTTGCGACTCCTTCCAGATTCTTATTTCCATCGAGTACTTCGGTCCTGGTCAGGGAGTACTCTCCTATAATTCGCCGCGTCTCCCGAATTCCCAGACGTGGAGCCGTTGCCGCAAGAACAGCGTTCCGGAAACCAGGCACATTAGTTTTAACAAAAGATGTACATTGCAGAACCTGCTCCATCAGTATTCCAAGTGTCTGCGATAGCGCTTTGGTATCTGTCGCATCGATGTTTGCAATGCGGGTCGTATTGAGGCAGACCTCCTTACGTGCTGCAGAGGTTGGCTGGATCATAATGAGTGCTGTCGGGAAAAGGTCGCCTTGCCGGATGGCCCTTTCCAGGAGGGGACCGTCTCCCCTGAAGAAAACAGCCGGCTGCCCCTGCAGGTAGAGCGACTCGGCAAGTTCCCCGTCAGTTCGCCCCGCACGCATCGTCTCACTCTCACCAAGTGCCAGGGATTCGGGATTTTTTCGTGCAAAATCCAACAGAGGCTCTGTCTCTACACCGCTGAGACGAAACATCAGCGAGATGGGTTGAAAAGCGCCTTCATCGCCTCCCTTGACAAATGATGCCCCGGACAACACACACAGATCGCCATCGCCTGAACAGTCGAGGAAAATATTGGCCTGAATTTCGGTCAGCCCGGATTTGTTCAGGATAATCAGTGATTGAACCCTACCTGCCGTAGTATTGACGCCGCAAACGAAACTATGCAGTAAAAGATCGACATGATATCGGTTCAAAACCCTGACAATGGCGATCTTCATGATTTCCGGATCAAACGCCACATAATAGATGAGACGATGATCATTTATTGGTCCGATGTAGCCTCCTAACAGGTTACATTCGTCGAACAGCTCACGCCCAATTCCCCCCATAATCCATTCTCCACGGGCATTAACTGCGCCGTCAACCGGCATACCGCTGATTAACTCGCCACCCGGAACGGATCCTGATTCGATGAGAAGGGTGCGTTTGCCGAACCTGGCAGCGGCGGCAGCGGCAGTCACACCGGCAGCCCCTGCTCCAACGACCACAACGTCGTAATTCGTTAAGGCCCGGGACGTTTTGAAAAAAGTCATATCCATGATATCTGTTTTTATTAGTTTGACAAGGTTATGTTCGAATTCGCCTCGGAAGTTTTCCCGTGAAAAGTTAGCACACTACCGGTCTTTTGTACAGTCAATATGAGAATGATGAAAGCTGTCATGTGTAATAAACCGATTCCGGTGAAAACAGGTATATATCCCACGGAAGCGATCAGCCTGCCAGCAATCAGGGTGGTGACAATGCCACCGAGGCTTCCTCCAATGGCAGTCAATGACAGAAGGGTTGCCAGGTTCTCACGATTGATGCTTTCCGAAATCAGTGTCAGTTGGTTGGACATCCAGCAGGCTTGAGAAGCAAGCATTATGGCAATCAGCCCAACTGATAACCAGATACTTTCGGTGCGGACTGCCACCAATGCTACAGGTGACAAACAGGCAGAGACCAGCATTAGCGTACGTCGGGCCTTGAAGGATGGCCATCCGCGCCTGATCAACCAATCGGATAGCGCTCCTCCACCCGGCCCTCCAACATCGGCAGCCAGAAAAGGTATCCATGCAACCATTCCAACCATGGCAAGAGAAAAGCCCCTGGCATTCTGCAAATAGTCGGGAAACCAGAATGCAAAGAAGAATGTGATCGAATCGGTGAGAAAACGTATCGTGATAAAACCAATGCAAAGCGGATGTCTCAAGAGCTGCCACATCGAAAGCCCTTTTGACACTTGATTTGGTGAGCCGCGTTGCTCAATGATGTATGCCCGCTCTACGGGCAACAATCGTGGATGGTGTTCAGGCGAATAATAATGTCGCCACCAGACTGCCAATAGAAGAAGACCTAGTAAGCCGGTTACTGCGAAAGCCCAGCGCCACCCGAAGTGCAATGCCAGAAAAGCAACCATGGGAGGAGCTATCAATGCCCCAACGATATTGCCATTAGAGAATACAGCCATGCATAAACCCCTTTCGCGTTTTGGAATCCATTCGGCAATTGCTTTGACTCCGGCAGGGCTGTTGAAACTCTCTCCCAGTCCAAGTAGAAACCGGAACACAACTAACGACATCCAGCCCCATGCCGCAGCATGAAGGACGCTCATTGCCGACCAGAACCCGAGTGCAACGGCCAATCCAATCCTGACACCTACCTTGTCGAGCATCTTTCCTGAAAAGGTGTAACCAATCGTGTAGGCTACAAGAAAGGCGGTAACAATGTACGAATACTCAACCGATCCGAATCCCATAGACTTTTTGAGAGTGGGCGCCAGAACGGAAAGTGTCTGCCGGTCAAGGTTGTTTATTACTGCAGTGAAGAACAGCAGTGCGACAATTCCCCATCGTTGGTGAGTTAGGAGAAAGTTTCGGATTGGATGTTGGTTAAATTCCACTATTCAACATAATTTTTTAAATTCTAACTTTTGTCACTTCTTTTAACCTTTCAATTAACCATTTTCTAATCATATCATTTTAATGTGGAAGTGATTATTTTAAAATCCCAATCCTGAGAACAGTTACCGAACTGGCAGGGAAAGTATAAGCAAAACTAATGCCCGCTGCAAACTTTCCTGTTACCGGAATTATTCTGGTTGGATCAGTCAGTGAATTTTCTGCATCCGGGGCACCGTTTAACATTGTGGAATGACCTTCCGCATTAACTTTTCCTGCCCCGTTAAGAGTTATATTTACGGTTTCCGAAGCGCCTGAATTGTTGGCAACTTTCAGGAGAATATCCTTTTTGCCCGGTTCATTATCAGTTGATGCTGACCAGTAACAGTGGGCTGTATTTTGAGAAAAAGGTAAAAGACGGGTTCCCTGGTTATCTGTGAAAAGCATTTTTTGCATATAATAGGATGGAGTGACAAAGCTAGATACCGCATCGTTCCAGACGATACAAGGCCCGAAATCACCATGACCGACAAATCCGGCATAATTGCCATAACCTGTCCACCACATTTGTTCCGAATTTTTTTCACATCCAAGCATGAAAATTGCATCGTTCAGTGCATCTCCGAAATTGCCAATCACGTTTCCACCGTTTCCTTTTATTGATGAAGCATATTCTGCAACACATATTTTTTTGCATTCCGGTTCGATGGTATCGTACTTACTATATAAGCCGGACAGGTCTGTCCGGTAAAAATGTTCATCTGTGAAATCAACAATGTTCCCTGAGGTTTTCGACCGATTATTCCCCGAAGTGCCATTATACATCACTTTGACATCAGGATATTTTGCTTTTACGGCGTTATAGATCAATGGATACCGGGCATTATAATCATCAGTGGTCATGTAGTTTTCATTGCCAATTTCAATATATTTAAGATTATAGGGGGCCCGGTGGCCGTTCGCGGCACGTTTGGCCCCCCAGGAAGTTGATGCTGATCCGTTGCAGTATTCCAATAAATCAAGTATATCGTCGATTATTGGCTGCATCTTATCCAGCGGACAAAGGGCATACCATTCGGGCAGATTAGGCCTTTCATCAATTCCGGCTGAGGTGGTATAGACCGGTTCAGCTTTTAAATCTTCGCACAATTGCATGTACTCATCCAGGCCAAAATATAGGTCGTTTTTGTACCACCAGCGGTTTCTAGTGGAACCTGGCCTTTGCTCAAGCGGACCGATTGAATTTTTCCAGTTCCAGCTTTTCTCCATGCTTGCAGACTCAGAGGTGCATCCTCCCGGAAACTGTATGTATTTGAATTTTAAAGCATCCAGCTTTTCGGCCAGATCTATCCGAAGTCCGTTTGGACGATCCTTCCATGTTGGCGGCATAACTGTAATCACGTCAAAATATACATCACCTGTTGATGAGGCATATATTACAAAACGGTTGGTTCCTGTAACGTTAGTAATACCCTTGGTAGTCAGAACGCAGGTAAAATGTTTCCAGTTTTCACCAGGTTTAAAATCTGTTGATTGGGCGTAAACAGTGCCGTCGTTACTTTCCAGTTTTGCTTTGATCGTTCCGCTAAAATTTGAACCTTTCCTGACCCATAAGGAAACTTTATATTTTGCATTGTTTTCCAGTCTAATCCCCCAGTAACCACCATTTGCAATGCCAACACTTCCGGAAGCAACCGATACAACCTGCAGTTTAGCGCATTGACTCTGACGGTTGTTCAACATATCCGTTTCACCGGAAGTCTGACCATATAAATTTGCATTTGATGATCCCGGTTTTACGAGATACCAGTTAGCCGTCGGTGTACTGTTCTGTTTTTTGTCTATCTCCTCAAATGAGGGATTACTGATCAGCTGGGCATATAATCCTCCCTGAAACTGGTGGTTGAATTCTTCAATCTGCTGTCCCCGGCAAATAGGGGCGACAGCAGCTCCGGATTTTGAAACATCAACAATAAAAGTTGAATTGGATGTTTGTGCTTTTAAAGGCACCTCGAAGCCCGACAGGCAAATTAAAGCCAGACCAATTTTGAAAAAGTTAATTAGACGCATCCGGTTTATAATTGATTTCATAGTAAAAAAAAATTAAGTTGGACTAAATTATGTTTTAACGACACTTCACTAATTTTCAAATATTCGTTTTACACCAATCCTGAGAACGGTCATTGAACGGGCCGGGAAAGTATATTTAAAACTACTGCCAGCACCAAACGTACCTTTTGTCGGATATACATTTGTCGGATTCGCAATTGAATTAGCCGCATCATTGGCAGCTGTAATCATTGTGTAGTGTCCGGAATTATTAACTTCAGATGCACCTCTGAGAGTTATATCAACAGGTTCTGAATTGTCAGTTTTATTTACCGCTTTAATCAGTATATCATTTTTACCGGCAGCATTGTCAATAGAGGTAGAAAAGTAAGTATTCCTTGTATTAGAATTAAAAGGCAATATCCGGGTTCCATAGTTATTCCCGAATAAAGTTGTATGCATATAATATCCAGGATTACCATAACAGGAGACGGCATCGAACCAAAGTAAATTGGCACCAAAATCACCATGACCTATAATTGATCCAAAATTTCCATATCCGGTCCACGACATTCTTTCAGAATTTTTTTCACAACCCAACATGAATATTCCATCGGCAAGTGCATCGCTAAAATCCGCATCCACATTTGCTGCCATACCTTTATGGGATGAACAATACTCCTGTATCATAAATTTGATTATCCCAGGATCACAATTAGCAGAATCATAAAAGTTATATCGGTTAGAATTATCAGCGCATAGGAAGTGGTCATCAACGGCCCAGAAGGATTGTCCCTCAGGATGTGAAACTTCGCCGTAGATATGCCCATTAAATGCTATCTTCATATCGGGATAGTACTTTATTATAATGTCATGAATAATCCGGTAACGATGAGCATACGCAGCAGAGTCTTTGGCCCTGTGATTATTTTCAGCTCCTATCTGAACATACCGGAGATTATATGGAGCCGGGTGGCCATTTTTTGCACGGACAGCTCCCCATTTGGTTGAGACAGCTCCATTGCAATACTCTAAAAAATCCAGGCAATCATTTGTTATTACCGACATTGAATCAAGAGGAGTATAAACAATCGGTAGTTTTGTACAATCGTCACTGAATATTCCGGCCGTGAATACATACATTGGCTCAGCACCCAAATCCTCGGCCAGTTGAAAAAACTCATCAGTTCCAAAATAGAGGTCGTTTTTATAACCCCAGCAATAGGACGTGGAACCGCCTCTTTCCTCCAGTGGGCCGACAGATTCTTTCCATCTCCGGCAATAATTATAACTTGCCCAGTGAGCATCGAATCCACCGGGGTATGCTAAAAATGCCAGATGCATACTATCCAGTTTTTCAGCAATATCAATTCTGCATCCGTGATCTTTCCAGGTTGGCGGCATTACTGTAACCACATCAAAATATACATCACCGATTGTGGAGGCATAAATAACTAATCTGTTGTTAGCTGAAACCTTTTTAATGTTTTTAGGAATCAGTTCACATGTAAAATGTTGCCATTTAGTTGTTGGGGTAAATGGTTGGGAAGCAACAACTTCAGAATATGGTTGGGAAGCATAGAAATTACCATCACTACTTTCGAATTTTGCGGTAAGGGTACCTGAAAAATTTGAACCTTTCTTAGCCCAAAAAGAAACCTTATAAACTTTATTGTTTTCTAATTTCATACCCCAGAAACCATCATTTTTTATCCCAACGCTTCCCGAGGCAACAGAAGAAATTGACAATTTAACACAATGCTTCTGATGACTGTTCAGCATTTCTGTGTCAGCAGAAGTTTGTCCATAGGTGATACCTGATGATGTAAGGGGTATTACAGTGCCCCAATACTTGTCGGGGTAGGCAACGCCCCTCGAATCAATTACCTCTTCAAATGAAGGATTGTTAATCATCTGGGCGTATAACCCTCCCTGTATCCCATGATTAAATTCTTCTAATTCCTGGCCCCTGCAAATTGGAGCCACTTCTACCCCCGGTTTTGAAACGTCTGCAATCAAGCTTACTCTATTTTTGTGTGTGCAGGCCATATTCACCACAAGGCAAAAGATGGTTGTTATTGTCAAAACCACAATTTGTGCACTTTGGGATCGCATAATATTTTTCATATGAAACACATTTAAAGATTAATAATAATAGTTAGATGCACTGAAATTTTATCCCTGATTAAATTTTCGCAAAGCCGATATCATAGCTGCAATATTATCAACAGGCACGTTAGCCTGTATATTATGAACGGTGTTAAACACAAACCCGCCGTTTTTACTGAAAATTTCACACATGGTTAACACCTGTTTTTCTATTTCGGCAGGGGTGCCGAACGGCAGCATCTTTTGCGTATCAACACCACCGCCCCAGAATACTATCCTGTCGCCAAAATTTTCTTTCAGGAATTTAGGATCCATACCCCTGGCATTAATCTGTACAGGGTTCAGAATGTCGAAACCCGAATCAATGAGATTATTAAGCAGCGGCACCATAGCTCCGCAGCTGTGTTTAAAGGTTTTCCATGTCGTGTTCTTATGTACCCATCCGTTCATTTTTCTGTAATACGGGGCATAGAGTTCCTCAAAGGTTTCCGCAGAACAAAATTGCGAATCCTGTGTACCTAAATCATTTCCACATATTTCAACTGCATCAACCCGGTTACCGACCACCCGGAAAATCTTTTCCAGGTTGGAAAGGGCTATGTCAGTTTGTTTTTCAAAGATGGCATGGATGTAATCGGCCCTTAACATAGTTGACATATACCATTCAGCCACATCCCTTATCCCTTTGGGGTATTTCATATCAAGGCCGGGAACCAGGGCAATATCACCAAGCGCTGTACCGCCAAAACTGGCAATTATGCCCTTCCCACTTTTCAAAGCGTTTTCTGAAAGTATTTCCCAGTATTTAAGATCTTCATCGGTAACATAAACGAATTCTTCGAGGTTATCTGCCGGGTCCAGTCTGGCATCATTTATGGCTTGCTGCCTTATTATGGCATCGAAAAAATAACTGGCCTTTGGCATACGTGCACATGCCGGCACTGAAATGTCACCCTGCGGAAACATTAGCAAATCACCATTTTCACCGGTTTTGGTATTGAAATTCCCCGGAACCAGTACTTCCTGTCCCCAGAAGGTTTTAAACTCTTTCCAGTTCTCATTGGCAAAGCCAAATATACTATTCTTTCCCCAGGCACCGATTACATCAACACCAAGGACTTCCTGAAGGTCAGTTTCAACCTCACCCAGCATCTGGTAAGGTTCAATTACTTTGACAGGATGTTTGACCAGTCCCCAATATTCGCGCAGCCTTTCTACAGCCAGAACATGAATACCTGATGTGGCCGTTGCCCCAAAGTCAATGACAATCCTGTCGGGTTGCTTATGATTCAGCGTCGCGTTTAATCTTTCTTTTGAGGTCATAAAAGTAAGTTTAATTTTAATCCCTTGTTAATATCCTGATTACAAATTATTTACGTTTAATAAATATTTTCTCCAGTTCTTCCAGGCTCTTCCCTTTTGTCTCGGGAAGCATAAAAATTACAAACAAAAGCAATAACACGCTCATCGCATCAAAAATCAGGAAGGCAAAACCTCCTCCCATCCGGTTTAGAATGACAGGAAAAACAAGTGTAACCACGAAGTTGGCAACCCAAAGGGCAACAATAGCGACAGACATAGCTTCGCTCCGAATTTTATTCGGAAAGATTTCGGAAATCATTACCCACGTAACCGGACCAATTGACGCTGCAAACGATGCCATGAAGGTAAGAATGAAGAACAAGATGAAATACCCTTGCAGCATATTCAGGAAATAAGCTATTGTAACCATGGTAAGCGAAACTGCCATGCCAATGGAGCCCCAGATCATGAGTGGTTTACGTCCCCAGCGGTCAATCCAACGGACAGCAACAAGTGTGAAAACAAATAGCACACCTCCTATAATGGCTGTCTGGATGAGTGCCGAGTTCATACTATTCCCAAGATCCTTGAATATCAACGGCGCATAATACATGATGGCATTGATTCCCGTGACTTGCTGAAAAATTGCCAGCAATACCCCTATCCAGAGCATATACCTCATCTTTTTGGAGAATACTTCGCGGTAGCGAGGGCGCTCACTAATGGCTAAGGAGTGTTCGATAGCGTCCAGTTCTAAGGTTGCTGCCGCTGTTCCATTGATTCGTTTTAAAATCTTAAACGACTCATCCCTTCTGTTTTTTTGCATGAGCCACCTCGGGCTTTCAGGAACAAATAGCAGAAAAACAAAAAATAGCAAGGCCGGTGCTGCCATCACTGCCAGCATCCAACGCCAGTTGTTTTCTCCCATGGAATTCAATAAATAATTGGAAAAGTAGGCGACCAAATCGCCCGTCACAATGGCCAGTTGATTAAGTGAAACCAGGGCACCCCGCTTACCGGCAGGTGCAATCTCGGAAATGTACATTGGAGAAAGCATAGATACGGCCCCAACAGCAATGCCTCCCATTAAACGAAATGTAATAAACATCATAAAATCAGTTGAAAGCGCCGATCCAATGGCAGAAACCACAAAAAGCAAGGAGGCTACGAGAAGTATTTTTCTTCTCCCGAACAGGTCGCCTGGTTTGCCACATGCAATAACACCAATGATACAACCTATCAGAAGGCTGCTTACTGTCCACCCCAGCGCAATATCGGTAAGTTTAAAATATGGCTGAAGAAAGGGTGTTACCCCGGAAATAACAGCCTCATCAAAACCGAAAAGTAATCCTCCAAGCGCTGCCACTACAGTAATCAATATCAAAAACAGGGAATCTTTTTCCTTCATTACAAAAAATTGAAGTATTAAGAATTTTTTAATTGAAACTTTCTCCTTCAATATACAAAACAAACCTGCCAGTCCTATTTGGAGCCAAGATCATCTGTGATGGCCAATTGCCATAAAATAACGACTGCGGATATTCAATATCACCACTGTCGGAAGGATCAAAACACAAAGAAAAAGCTTCAGAATCACTGAATACTCCCAGCCAGTAATCGGTACTGTTCTTAATTTGTTGCGGAGATGACAATGTAAAGGTTTGCCAGCCGGCTCCGGGGTTTATCAGCTCATTTGTGGTTTGCAGAAAGTTCTTTGGAGAGCCGATACTGTCGGAATATATGGCACATTTTACTTTGCCTTTTACCGCTGAAGCAAACTTTACTTTTATTCTGACACCTGTGCCTGATGCCTTTGCATTAAATTTTGACAGGAGGATGTTTTTGCAGGGGGGTAATGTTGAATTAATTTTATAAACACAATAATCCCGGTTATTCCCCAGATAACTTCTGTTGGTATAATTATAACTCCCATCATAGCCTGCAAGTAACAAACCCTTATGTGATGAGGCAGGTGCAAGTGACCTGGCAGAAACCTGACCCGGAACAAACGTACCTATAAAAGAATTATGATGAGGCACATAAATCCTGAACGTAAGATAATTATTATCTGAAGCAATGGTACCCAGAACTTCTTTTGTATAAATATTTTCAAGGTGATAAGGACCTGAAGTTAAACCAAGCTGCGACCTTGATATCTTCACCTCGTACGTTTTGTCTATTGCTTCTGATTCATTTTTAAAGTCGTGGTAATTCGCTATTTGCAGATAGTTTATGTTATTATTGACCCGCCACATTTGCCACATTCCTATCTGAAGAGGATTATCAGCCATATAAGAGAGCCCTTTTTTCATGGCCATGGCGTTAATTTGTTTCGCCACATGGGCATAATTAGGTTCTTTTGAATATATACCGAAAGTATTCCCGTTAAAGGCAGCGGTATTGCAATAAATAGTATTTGGTAAATTCTTCAGATCAGTGTCAATTGCATCATTTGAACCCATTATAACCAGGGGTCCGCCATTGTTAGCAAAGTTTCTAATATTAGAAACCTGGCTGTCGGGTAACTGATTCGGAGTTTGTAGTACCGGAAAATCCCCGGCGGTCTTTTTAGTGAAATCCTCAATTCTTGCCGATGAGCACAGGGGAATACCCAATTGTGTCATCATCTTAAAGTCCTGGTCAATAAGTTCCCCATAGTTTCCGGTCGGATCATTGCTATTTATCCAATGCATAAATTTGTCATTATAGAAAATCGTGCAACCATAAGCCTTGTCCACATTTCTGGCACTGTTCATTGCAAGTTCTGTACTTTCTTTCGTAAAAGCGACCTCAGGGGCTGTCATCAGCGAATCTTCCTCACCTGGCAGGCAAGTGTCGAGCCATGAAATGTAAATTCCATCAGGTGCGCTGACTGAACCTTTTCCGGATTTGTAGAACATGTTAATGTAAAGCCACCACTCCATTCTGGTATTGTACTTTAGAGGGTAAAGTGCCGGATCGCCAGCTTCCCAGGCATCATTCGTCTCAGTCAAAACATAGAACTTGCATTTTGTATTAGCCAGCATTGCCTGTATGATACCTGTGTAAAGCTGAAAATCAGAATACCCGTTATCACCAAGAAATTGAACCGGTATACTCCTTTGCCGGCATACATCATAAAAAATAGCAGGCCATGATTGTGAAATATAATAGTCAAGAAGATTACTGTTTGCCAAATCCTCAATATCGAAGTTCTGGCATCTTAGCTCTCCGACTACTGATCCCCCGGTGCTATAACCCATGATTTTAAGATCGTAATCTTTGTTTTTAATTGTCTGCAGGAACGACTTCAATCCTTTATAGTAGACCGGATCCCAGCCCCTTGGAGGGGTATTATAATTCCACATGCCTAACATCCCGTCTCTAAGTTCAATAATATCCAGGTCCATAGCCGCTGAAAAGTTTACTGTTTGATAACCTAAAAATGTAAACATCTTTGTTTCAGACGGAATGCCGTTTGGATATTCGGCATACTTGTTGTTATCAGACTTCAATGTGGCATTGTAATCCACCCAGGAAGTTACCTTACTGTAGCTTTCGCTGTGTCTTGTCTTCCATTCATCATTACTATTTTTATAGATATTACTCCATCCAAACAGCCAAACACCCACTTTGAAATTTGGTATTCCTCTTTTGGAAGCTTCACTCTTTAAAGTTGAGACCAGATCTTTTAAGTTCTGATAAGTCCACACAGGATAAGGGTGAACATTAAAAGTAGGGATAAACATTTTGTCAGACAGCGTCCCTGTCCAACATGCAATAGGAGACAACATCCATCCAGTATTAAGAATAAGGCCTTTTTCGCCAGTAACATCCTGGTAGAATGTGGTATATCTGTCAAAGAAATCAATTACGGAACCCTGGATGTTGTTGGGTTTAAACCACATCAGATCGCATTCGGACCAGGTATCCTTCAGCGTTTTGGTTTCTTTAGAAGCAGACAGGCCGGAATTTGAAATAAGTATCAGAAGACAAAAAATACCAGATAAAAACAGATATTTTGAATTTGTTTTAGAGTTCATATTATTTTCATTTTTTATTTCCTTCAATGATTAAATCATTTTTTCCATCATCTTTTTCACGAAGGATTGAATCCACATACTTAAAGGATACTAGGATTTCTCCCCGACAATTCGATATAGGGAAGCCATTTTATGCAAACCAGGGCCTTTTTCTGTTGAGTACCCCGCTAAGGGTTTCAATTGCAATATTCACATCTTCAATAACCTGAAAATCAAACATTCCGACACAAATAAAGTCAGCTCCGTTCTCAAAAGCATATTTAAAGCCAACCTTTGGACTGATTGCCCCTGCAGCCATTACTTTAAACCCGATCAGAGGGACTTCGCTTTTGCTGAAAAAATCCACCGTCTTTTCTGGAAAAAAATCCCAAATATTATCATGAATCGAATTATGATCATCAGATACTTTATGGTTTAGTCCGAATTCGGTCCTAAACTCCCTGGGAGAAGCAGACCAATAATGGTCGTGATGCATGGTTTTAAAATAGTAGTCTGGTTTCATTCCGGCTTTATCGCAAGCAATACAGACCTCGATTGAATGAGCACCAACGCCTGCCAAAAGTCCCTGGCCCTTTACATAATCGAGTGCGTCCTGAATAAGATCCAGTCTATTGGCCTTAACCAGGAAATCTCCGTTTACTCCCTGAATGTAAATGCTCGTAGCGCCCTGGTCTACCGCTTTTTTAAAATTAACCAGTTTATCAGGGTTTGTGGAGGACAACCCATTTACCAAAATTTGGGCAATCGAATTCATATTGCTTCCGGTGCTTTTCTTGTAACGGTTAAAGAAAGGATACATCTCAACCGTTAAATTTGTAGTATTGATTCCTGATTGCTCTGCCAGTCCCCAAGTCTCAAATATCTTTCGTTCGGTATTGTAGTGTCTGAACAGGCTCGATACATAACTCAGATCGCGCGAATGTGAATAGCCACCAATAAGATTACAGCCCATGATCAGCCTGCTAAACTCCTTGTTACCGATTTTCCCTTTTGGTAATGTACCTTTTAAGTCGCCCAAATTATGGGTCTTTAAAGCCGTGGTTGCCCCTGTGCTGGCATCCGGTCTAGCCATTGAGACTGCCTTTGCAGAAGAGTAAATAACACCGCCATAGAATGGCAATGAAATCAGCCCTTTAATCAATTCCCTTCTCTTAAATGTATCATTAGTAGTCATCTCAGATTTAGGCACCGTTTCTTCCTTAACTTTTAACCTGTACTGTTTAAAAAGATTCATTAAACTATAATCCATCACCGGAAAAAAGTAAACTACTCCAAGGGAAATACATTCAATGAAGTTTCGGTTGATAATCCAATAATGCCCTTCCTGATTTAAGCTAAAAGCAGCTGATCCAAACGGAGGATATGCCAGATAATACATGGCAAGTAATACTAGTCCTGAAGCAGCAGAAACCCGGATAAACAGGCCGAGAAATAGCCCTGTCCCAATCAGTATCAAACCCCAGATATTAATAAAATCCACCACTCTAAGGACATCCGGGTGAACAGCCAGGGAATGAAACAATCCCGAAAGGAAACCATACGATCCTCTCAGATAGCCAGCGGCAGACCATCCCGGAGTAAATAACTTATCTAAACCTTCATACAACAAGTGCCATCCGATGCAAATTCTTAAGAATAAAAGAAAAAGAGATTTCGACTTTGTCATAATAATAAAATTTAATGTTTGATGTAATTGCCTGATATTTTAATGGTTAAACTATTTCCTGATCATGCCAGGCACAAATACGTTTTATGTTCTCTTCAAAATCAGGCATTTGTTCCACTTTGACATTAGTTAATGCTTAACATTGTATTACGGCACCCTATACCTTACAAATCGCGTTTTTTTAAATTATTTTTACAAATTTTTTGTGCTCCAGTGCCTTGTTCAAGACATGGCATGCTTGCAATTTTATTGTTTTTTATTTTTTTATCCAGACAGAGTTTATCATTTCCAGAGTCTTTTCAACAAGTTCCTGTCCCCCTTCCGGGCCTATGAGATTGCTTGCAGGATCTGCACCATATGCCCCACCGGCAATGGAACGTGAAGAGGGCAGATAAGTCCCACTTCCGCTAAGCTGTACCAAAAATGTCTGAATTGCAGGGCTGCGCCCTTTTATGCGCATACCAAAATCAAGATAAAGTTCAAAAGGATTGGTTGCAAAAACGACATCCCCTATTCGAAGAACATGAATTTCAGTTGCCATTTTAGGCTGCCTTTTCTCCAGTTCGTAACGGTCCCTGACAAGATATCCTCTTTCCATCATTCTGTACGTTCGGGTGACATCATTATACCAATGAAGCTTTTCCCTAATGCCGGGATTCTTTTTAATCTCAAGTAACATTTGTTCGTACTTAATTTTCAACTCTGCCGCCTTTTTCAGGGCACTGTCTACCTCATTGATGCCAATATGCCTCCTTGTAAGATTTACTACCGACAGACGATGATCAACCACGGGGTTCCATTCTATGTTCTCTTTCATATACGGTAAGACAGAAGTAACGGCATCCGCGATCCGGATTGCCACATGTTTTCGTTGTTCCATGCGTTGAAGATCAACTCCGATAGTACTATCCCGTCGCATTATAAGCTGCATACGTTCTTCTGCCTTTTTTCCGATCAGGATATCCGGGGATTGATCACCAGCTGAACTACATTGTGGTAAAAAATAAATATCCTTACCTAAACGCTGATTAAGTACCTCACGTGTATCGTACCAGAAATCGGCACTGACTTTGTACAAAGTACTAGTAACCTGTGACGGGCAAGCTATGTTAATTACGACTCCTGTCAGTTTACTTTGATCATTCCACGTATATAGCAGATTAACAGAATGATCTTCATATCCTTCAACATGGCTGAATTCTGGTTTGTTAGTTATGCCATACATCATAGCGTTCCCTGAGAAATCAACTTCAACACGGTTATGACCGACGACAGCCTGGCCCAATCCAAAACTTATACCACCCGGTTTGCGACTATCCCAGGCCTCAAGGGCTGCTTTTGCAATACGATTAGAAATATATTTTACACAGGCTGAGGGTGACAAAGCGTCAAGCTCAATGCCATAAATTTTTCTTGAATCAATATCCGAAAGGAGATAAGGAGCTGTGTGTGTATGTATTGCATTCATGAATATCTGTTCAGACCGAAGTTCAGGTAACGATTCTTTTAGCAGGTTCCTTACATTATCGAGTAAATTATCACTGGATCCTTCTTCATTAAAATCATTAATATTAAGCAGATCGCAACTTATCATTATAACTTTCCGGGAAGATTGGCCCATACCGGATTCTATGGCTAATGCCGTTACTGTGAGCGGATCCAGAATACCTTCAGAAACCCGGGCATAAAATTGTCCCCTTAGAAGTACAGGGCGGGCTGGAGTGATATCGGCTTTAGCCCATCCTATTTTGATCCCTGATACAGAAGAAGAATTTTCCGGTTTCATTCGTGAATTGCAGGAACAAAAAAATACCGGAATCATTAAATAATTTATATACTTCTTCATGTATTTGTAAATTGGTTTTCGAGAATTAATTCAATGGAATTATAATTAAGGTCTGCTGCACTCGATTACAGAGCAACAGACCTTCAAATGTGCTATTAGAGGTTATAAATATTGCTTATATTAATAACCAGGATTTTGTGCCAAATTTTTATTAATCTGTATCTCCTTAGTAGGAATTGGAAACAAGTATTGGTGCAATGGGAAATTACGAACTGCAATAAGTTTTATTAATCCATCATTATAAAGGGGTTCCAAATTCACGCTTCCATCATCATCTATTTCAGGTGTTCGTGGGAAAAACCAGAGTCCGGGTTTTACAACCTTTATGCGTAATTCAGCTGGGTCAAGCATTCCATAAACTTTCCTGTTCAATACTTTTTCGGCCATTTTCCAACGAATAAGATCCTCATAACGTCGACTTTCCCACGCAAATTCCATTCTCCTTTCAATCCGGACAGCTTTTCGGACAACGATTTTATCTGTACTTGTTATTGCGGGATAACTGGTTTTGTCTGTAACATTGACTTTGTAAGCCCGGGCCCTTACCTTATTAATGGATGCATCCAACATTGCCTGATCAATTTCTCCTAACTCCGTTTTTGCTTCGGCATACATCAGCAGAACATCGGCATATCGCATGATGAACATTTCATTTTCAGCTTTATAATCACCAAGGTAATCATCATCTATTCCCTTTTTCCACATTAGTGCATTGTATGATGCAAATTGCGCGTTGGAACGTGTGTCGTTGTTAGTTACCATCAGACCAGTACTAAGGTTCAACGTTTTCAATGAATCAGGATGAGGCTGGTATAGAAAACCTAACCATGGAATCCCAAACTCAACAATTGTTGCGGTACAACGAGGGTCCCTATTTTTGAATGGCAGACGAGGATTGAAAAGAGGAGATTCATCAATAGGCAAACCATCGGTACACAAATATGAACAGAACAACTCCCATGAAGGAGCAAAATTAGCCCCAAATCCTCCGGCATTTCTCGGAACATACTGTTTACAATCAACAATAACCTCATTAAGCACGGTTGATCGTGGAATACCAAAAATCAATTCAGCCGGATTTTTAGTCTTAGACAGAAAAAGAGTTGAATAATCCGGATATAATTGATAAACATTCAAATCTATACATGCTTTTGCGGCATCGCGGGCAATAGCCCAATCGCCAAAAAATAATGCAACACGAGCCTTCATGGCCATTGCTGCACCTTTCGTTGCACGCATATTCGCGGTACTGCTATAGCTAGTAGGCAATTTTGACGTAGCAAAATCAAAATCATCATAAATATTCTTCAGGATAGTCCTTTTATCTGTTTTTGACAAGCTATACGCTTCTTCCAAACTAAGTATAGCTGTAGAGTATACTACATCGCCCCAATAGGATATTAACATTGAATATTGAGCAGCCCTGATAAATTTTGCTTCTCCTGCATATTGGTCAAGAAGCGTTTGAGAAATAATGCCTTTTGCACGATCCAAATTGGCTAAAACAGTATTTGCACGTGCGATACAGGCATATGCATTTGACCACCAACTATTTATTGTGGCATAAGTTCCATTGAGTGTACCGCTGGTAAATGGGTATAGCACCGCGCGATACATCTCATCGTCAGTCATAACGTCAAGATCATTACCCGCGATTCTATCATTCCGCCAAAAATCCATCCGGTATAAATCACTTAACGACATGTTAATTTCACTTTCATTGGTATACCAATTCTCGCTTGAACCTTCAGATAAAGGATTTAGATTTAAATCATTGCATGAGGAAAGGAAGGTAAATCCGTAAAGCAATAGAAATAGTGATATTTTATTTTTCATGATATAACGTTTTAAAATGTTACTGATAAGCCAAGTACAAAGGAGGCAGTTATTGGATAACCAGTTTGCGAAACTTCTGGATCCCATCCCTTTGGGAATTTATCTAAAGTCAGGATATCCGATGTACTGACATAAACCCTGACTTTTTGAAGTTTCATTTTTTGAGTTATAAGACTTGGTATGTTATATCCGAAAGTAATATTTTTCACTCGCAGATAAGCCCCGTTGATTAGCCAGAAATCCGATACTGCCATGTTATTAGATAGATTAACCGTGGTGTATCTAGGGTATTTAGCTGCCAGGTTTTGGGCATCCGTATTATATTTACTCCAGCTAGTACCATCCAATATTTTGGGTACATTTCCCCAGTCTAAAGGCAATGCAGTCATCATTAGGCCGCCCAATAGCGTGTTTACTTTTCCAACCCCCTGGAAGGCAACTGAAAAATCGAAGTTTTTATAATCGATTTGAATGTTGCCACCAAAGAGATATCGTGGCAACGAGCCACCCAACAAAGTCCTGTCATATTCAGGTGAGACTTTACCATCCGGAACACCGTTTGGCCCACTGATATCTTTATATTTAACATCACCGACTTTCATTACATTATTAAGTTTTGGTGAAGCCGCCAGATCAGAATCCGTCTGAAATAATCCCTCAGAAATGTACCCATACCATTCGTTAAATTCGCTTCCTTGCTTATTGATCTGGCTACCTATGAATTCTGTTCCCCCTAAATCACCCATAACAGACTTAAAATCAGATATATTAGCCGAAACAGCGTAACCCAAATCGCCAATTTTATCCCTCCAGCCGATCTCGACATCCCATCCTTTGGTATTCATCTTTCCAGTATTTTGGTTCGGATTGCTAAAACCCATATAGATAGGTATTTGTAATGGCAACAACATGTCCTTGGTTGTTTTTTGATAGTAGTCACCTGTAAAGTTTAGGCGATCATTAAAAAATCTGGCATCCAAGCCAAAGTCAATTGATTCAGTAGTTTCCCACGAGATATCTTTAATTGCATATTGAATTTGAGCTGCAGTTTGAGCGGATCCTACATTGCTCCCCTGAAAGAATAATGCATTATTGAAGCCAATACTAGCCTGATAGGGGTAATTTCCAATACGGTCGTTTCCTAGTGTCCCCCATGAACTGCGAAGCTTTATGAACGAAATTGCAGAAATCGACTTCATAAATTTTTCTTCAGACAATACCCAGCCAACAGAAAATGAAGGGAATGAGCCCCATCGATAATCTTTATAGAATCGCGAAGATCCATCATATCGGATATTTCCCTGTAAAAAATATTTGTTTGCATAATTATACATAACACGTCCAAAGTAGGAGCGATAAGCATTTTCATAGGCACTCCCGCTATTTTTCACAAAAGAAAGCGGACCAAGGTCGAGATACGGGTAGGAGGTTAAACTATAGTTTTCACGTGAAGCCCCCAAAGACTCATTAATTGCATAGTAGTTTTCATATCCGGCCATCATATTTAGGTTATGCTTCTTGAAACTTTTCACATAATTAGCGATTACCTGAGAAGTAATCCTCGAATAATCATTTCTAGATTCGAAAAGATTGGTTTGATTACACAGATCCAAGGTACCGACGAAAAGCGTTGGGTCGTCTGCTGCATAATAGGGAACTCTCAATTGAAAATTCTTATTCTTATCGAACCCAAGAGTTGGAGATAGTATAGCTGATATTTTAAGGCCATCAATTGGTGTGAAATCAATTGAAATTTTGCCCATAATCAGGTTATTCCAGCTCTTATTGTACCCACCGTATTTTGTCTGACCATATATATTTTGCCCGGTTTTTCCATCAGCTACTCGACCATCGCTCCATTTCGCCGCATAGACAGGGGCAGCGATCAAAGTATAATACATAAGCGAACTATCAAAATTGGGCTTTTCTGTGATCGCTCTGTTGAGCGAAAAATCAACACTAGCCGATAAGTACTTATTAACGATTAAGTCATTGTTAAAGCGGGCGGTTAATCGTTCATAAGAACGCCCCTCATACAATCCATCTGTTTTGTCATAGCCTAAGGATACATGTGTTCGAACTGATTTTGTTCCACCCGATATATTCAAGGTATGGCTCTGCCTGGGTGCATTCTTTTTCAACATTAATCCTAACCAATCTGTATTCGGATATTTATTTGGATTCGAGGCATTTAATGAAGAATAATTATCAATCAAATCTTTGGAGTAAGTTGAATATTCACCACCGGTGTTGTTATTTTTATCGTTCCATCGTAATTCATTGACTATCTGCATATATCGCATTACGTCAACATATTCAGGCAGGCTTGTCGGTTTTTCAAAGCCTGACATACCATCATATTGTATATGAATCTCTCCTGATTTTGCTCTTGTAGTGGTTATTAAAATTACACCGGCAGCGGCACGAGACCCGTAAATGGAAGCAGAGGCTCCATCTTTTAGCACAGAAATATCCTGAATATCGTTCGGATTAATATTATTAATGTTATCAACAGGAACACCATCCACAATAACCAAAGGATTACTGTCTCCAATGGTGGTAATACCTCTGATACTAATCTTAGATGTTGCTCCAGGAGCATTGTTATCTCTAGTGACCATAACTCCGGCAGTTGAACCCTGAATTGCCTGAGATAATTGTATCACTTTTCGATTTGAAATAGTTTTACCTGTTACGGTTGAGATGGCACCTGTCAAGTCATTTTTTTTGATACTTCCATATCCAATAGCCACAACTTCCTCAATACCTATTATTTCTTCTGCCAAAACCACATTTACCAAAGTTTTGATTCCAACCTCAATTTCCTGTGTTTTCATACCCACGAACGAGTATTGCAAAGTGGCATTTTCAGGAATATTGCTTAGCGAGTAATTACCATCATTATTAGTCGTTACTCCTGTTGTGGTTCCCTTAACCACGACCGAGGCCCCGGGAATTGGGACTCCTGATTTATCGGTTACTTTGCCTGTGACTTTTTTACTATTCTGTTGTTCGGCAGGTAAAACAGAAAGACTGACAGGCTTAATAATAATGTTTTTGTCTATAATTTCATATGTGACAGTGTTTTTACCAAAGATGGTTGTGAGCACTTCGTCTATCTTGCTATTTTGCAGATCGATTGAAACCCGTTGCTGGTCGTTGATTTGCCCGCGATTGTAAAAGAAGAAGAATTCCGATTGCTTCTCTATTGCATCAAAGACCTCCGAAATGGTAGCATTTTCCATCTTTATATTTAGATGAGCTTCCTGTGAATAGACACTTGCGTTCGCCTGCATCAACGTGATCACAAAAATAACCAGGTATAGTTTCATAATACGTGCAACTTTTTTAAACAAGAGCTCTCTCCCCCTGTTTGGAATGGGAATTTTTTTCATACATTTGAATGTTTTTAATAAATAAAATGATTTATCGTTTTTCGCCTTCCAGGCGTTTTTTTCAGCAGGAATAGGTAGGACTATTCCTGCTGTTTTTAAGATAGTTACATTTGTTTGATTATCTCTTCATAGGCTTGTTATTTATTGTTATTTATTTTTGTGCTTTCTTTTATTTCATAGAATTGATCATTCGAGCCATACTTCGCGCCCTTTTATCGTATAGCTGAGTTTTACGCTTCTCCTTAAGGTTTCAAAAGCATCAAGCAGATCCTGGTCGTAACTAAACATTCCCCTGAACCGGAGCTTTTCAAGTTTTGGATTTTTAATGTAAATCCTGATATCATATAACCGTTGCAGTTCGGTGATAATCGTTTTTAAATCAGCATCTTTAAACAGATATTTATCACCTCTCCATGCACTGAACTGTTTGGAATCCACATTTGCAATTTCAATTTTTCCTGTATTTGTATCATAAATAGCCTGTTCTCCGGGCTTTAGTCGTACAGCGGAGTTTCCTGTTTGTTGGGTAGAAAGTTCGACTGATCCCTCTTCAAGTGTGGTCACCAAATTTTCCTCTCCCTGATAAGCTTTCATATTAAAAGAGGTTCCCAATACCTTAACCGTAGCATGCTGAGTAATAACCAAAAAAGGTTTTTGGACATTTCGGGTTACCTTAAAATATCCTTCCCCGTTGAGTTTTACCTCTCTTTTATCTGGCATATCATTAGTTGGAAAGCTGAGTGTGGATCCGGCATTAAGCCATACTTCGGTGCCATCGGCCATTGTGTACATCGCAATGTGTTTACGGGGTGCAGTTACGGTATTCCACACTAACTTTTTATGGGAAGACTCAGAAGTGCCTATATACCATCCAACCGCCAGCATAATTGGACCAATAAGGATTGCTGCAACACGCAGGAACCGTAACAGAACCTGGTAGCGTTTTTGTTGAAATACATTTTGAGCGATAATACGGTCCTTAACCTCCATCTTATCAAGCTCTCTCTCTGATTTAAAGAATGGTTTTGGGCAGTTTTCCCAAACTTTTTCAGAATCGTTGTATGTTTTGTTATTTTCTTCTGACTTTTTCTTCCATTGCTGAATTTCGTTATATTCAGATAAGTTACTGTTTTTTGATAAAACAGAGGCAATATGCTGATCGATACCGGGAACCTTGTGATCCATTGGATGAGCCTTTTAATTCATTTGAACAAAAGACGACAAACCTGTTGATTACCCTGTAAATATCATCAGCAATTTTTTGAAAAAAGATAGAATAAAATTTGAATGCTCTGACTATCTGTAAGTTTAGCACGCAGTTTTTTTAACGCAATTCCCATCTGCATCTCCACTGTTTTAATCGAAATTCCAAGTCGCCGGGCAATTTCACTGTAGCGGAGTTCTTCGAAACGGCAAAGGGTAAAGATTTCCCTGCACTTTTCAGGTAATTCTTCGATTGCCGAATTAATACGTGCATTTAGTTCTGCTTCTTCAATTAAATCTCGATCATAAGTAACGGGCAAAGGTTGTTGCCCGCTGAGATATTTCTTTTCAACTAATTTATGCTTAAGATAGTCAAGCGAATAGTTTTTAACGGTGGCGAAAAGATAGGCTTTTAATGATTGCTCTATTACTAACTTGTGACGTTTCATCCAAAGGTCAACGAATACCTGTTGCACCAGTGAACGGGATTCGTCGGAATCGTGAATAAATTTATCGGCATAGTAACACAGTCCGACATAATAGTAGTCGAATGCCTCTGTAAAAGATCGCTCATTGCCCTGAGCAATTTTCTGTAAAATCAAGGACGAGGAATTCATTTTGCAGGGAATAAACTATAAATGACCTCCCGGGATTAGATTGGGGCAAATCTATAAAATAAAAATGACAGGAAAAATTTTTGTCATCATTTGACCATTTAGCAATCTCATGAAGAGTATTGAATTTTTTAAACCACAAACGGTTAAACCGGCTTAATAAGTACGGATTCGCTGCCTGACAGCACAATGGTTTTATTTAATTGTTACATTTACTATTTTTGAGGAAACCCATGATATAAGATCATAAAGTGACAAAAATTATTTTAAGTTTAACCAATTCACAGTCTATCAATGAACTCAAGAGAACGTGTTTTAAAAGCATTTAAACGGCTTGAAGGTGAACCCGACAGAATTCCGATTCAGTTTGACCTTTGCCGCAGTCTGTCAGATTATTTTGGCAAGTTGTTAAATGTTCCGGTATTCTATACTGATAATCCTTACGAAGATGTAACCTACCGGATCAGTGCCAATGAGTTGCGCATCGCAATGGGTAGTGATGTGGTCATCACAGGCGCATCTGTTTCGGATGATTATAAGGTTGAGAAAGATGCCGATGGCACATGGTTGAATGAATATAAAATGCGAATGCGGCAGGGAGATATTTATGTCGAAGTAGTTGATTATCCTTTGGCCCATGCTGAAACCGAAGCTGATATTATGGCTTATCAGTTTCCTGACCCTGATGCCCCGGGCCGTTTCAGGGATGCAGAAGCTTTAGTGAAAAAATACAAAAAAGATTATCTGATATTCGGAGATATAGAAGTCACTGTATTTTCACTGGCACATCAACTGGTTGGAATGGAGAAACTGCTTGTTGATATGATGATGGAATCAGAATATGTAATTCCGTTATTTGAGGCATGTGCCGACTACCAGACACAAATCGGTTTGCGCCTGATCGAAAAAGGGGTGGATGCCATTTGGTTTGGCGACGATTTTGGAACCCAGGTAAGTCTTATAATCCCCCCTGAGACATTCAGGTATCAATTGAAACCAATTTACACCAGGATGATTGACCGTTTCAAAGCTGCCAAACCCGATATCATTCCCATTTTGCATTGCGACGGGGCAGTTGCGGAACTGCTCGATGATATCAGGGATATTGGTTTTGAAGTGTTTAATCCTGTACAACCTGGTGTTCCCGGCCATTTGCCGGTTGACATGAAAACTAATTTCGGTGATAAATTTGCTTTCTGGGGAGCTATCGACCAACAGGAATTACTTCCAACTGGAACAGACAGCGAACTTGAACTGGACATTATCGAAAAGATCAGTGTTTTGGGCAAGGGGGGAGGTTACATGATAGCCCCGGCCCATATCATTCAGAGCGATGTTTCACCTGAAAGAGTACAACTGTTTATCGACTTGTGTAAAAAACACGGACAAGGTTGGAATCAGAGCTGAAACTCTTTCAATTAACTCATAATTTAACGAGCTGGTGCGATTGCAAATCCGCACAAGCCAGTTGATTAATAAAACGAAGGGGACGAACGGAAACCATTTCAGGGCAGTTCGTCCTCTTTTTTTTGTGTGAGATCTCCGGTTGAAGCTGAGCATGCAATCAATAAATCATTTGCTGCCATTTTGATCTGCAAACCTCTCCTACCCGCGCTGATATAAATAGCGCTCTGATTAAATGCTTGATTATCAATAAAGACCGGAAAGCATTTCTTCATACCCAATGGAGAACAACCTCCTCTGATATAACCTGTTAATGGCTCAAGATCTTTCATTTTGATCATTGAAACCTTCTTATTGTTGCTTATTAATGCCACTTTTTTAAGATCAATCTCTTCACCTCCCGGAATAACACAAACAAAATTTCCACTTTTATCACCTTCTAAAACCAGTGTTTTATATACCTGGACAATAGGTAGTCCGGCATTTTCAGCCAGATGACCAGCACTTAAGTCAGACTCATCGACTTCGTATTCAATCAACTCATAATTAATCTTAAGCCGATCAAGAATCCGGCTGGCGTTAGTCTTCCTCATAATTTAAAAGGGTTTTAAAGTTTTCTAGTACAGCTGCCTCATATTTAATTATGTTGGCAGCTTTCTTAATCCGTTTAAACGTTTTATGGGGATCAGGGAAATTAAAACAATAGTAGCTCCAGAAATTTTCCATTTTCATAAGAAGATGGCTTTTACCATTCATGAGGTTTGAATATTGAAAAAATATCTCATTATAAAAACTCTGTAATATTTCCCTTTTTTTCTCCGTACCTGGCAGACAACCATTTCTCAGAAGGAATGGAAGAAATGGATTTTTCAGAATTCCGCGTCCGATCATCCAGGTATTAATGCCGTTAAAAAGCTCGTTGTTTATAACCAGGTCTTTAATCGATCCAATTTCACCATTGTACACAATTTTGTGTTTTATTATTTTTTGAACAGCTGAAAATACCTTTGGATCGGGAATCCCATTATAAAGTTGTTTCCCAAATCTTGGATGAAGAATAATTTCACAAAGTGGATATTCATTTAGAATTTCAATGACATTAAAAATATCATCATGCGATTTTAACCCGGTACGCATTTTTATTGAAATCCTGCAATCAACTTTGGGCAATGATTCCTCAAGGATTGATTTGATATATCCGGCATAAGGGAGCAACCCTGAGCCAAGTCCTTTATTGGTAACCATTGGGTAGGGACAGCCCAGATTCCAGTTCACTTCGTCATATCCTTTGTCAGTTAATATCCTTGAAAGAAGGACAAAATCGGTCGAATTTCCGGCAAGTATTTGTGGGATAAGTTGGTATCCTCGATTGTTCTCTGGTATGACATCACGCAGGTGAGACAATTTAACTGTTCCATTATTTTGCAGGGTAATGTATGGCGCAAAATATTTATCGATGCCACCGAAGAATTTCGCGTGTGCACTGCGGTAGATATAATCGGTTAATCCCTTAAGTGGGGCAAAATAGATCTTAATATCAGTTTCTTCCTGCATATTTACAAAAATAGCGATATCCCTGCATTTATTATTCAACTTATAGTGTGCAGCATCTTTTTAGATAACATGTATCATTCCTTAATTCTTTATCTTTGCAGCTCCAAAATAAAATTAAGTATGTTTGTTTTTTCTTTGGTCGAAAAAGAGATTTCAAATTCCTTTGTTGTCAAGGCGGGTGCACTAACTGGTGAGCAGGCACATCAAACACTTTTCGGTACTAAGGCTAAGAGTACTGTGAAAAGTGCAAATGAAACTTATACCAAGACTAAATCAGCTAAGAAGTACAAAAAAAAGGAAGTACTTCTGAAAAAAACATATACAGAAGAACCGGTTGTGAAAGATTCGGTTTGGAATATTTATACCGGGAATCCTGGATTTTATATTGGTCCCGGAGATACATTAAATTTTGGAACGGTTACTACTTTATCAGATTCGGCGTTTATTGAGTCACAGCGTACAGTAATCCCGAAAACAATAAAACCTTATGGAATTATTGGTAAGGAGTTGAATATTATTAATCAGGATTGGATTTTAGGAATTATCCTGATCGTATGGATGATATTTGCCTCAGTCAGGGTTGGATTTCTAAAGTACCTGGAACAGATTTTTGTTAGCCTTGTTAATTTTAAATCTGCAATGCGGTTATACAGGCAAAGGGGTTATAAAACGATGTATGGGGCTGTGCGTCTTGATTTTATCTTTCATCTGGTACTTCCGCTTTCTGTTTTTCAGATTGCGTGGTTTTACAAGATCGATTTTTCAGGATATCCTCCGGTTATTTTTTTTCTTGCATTATTATTAATTATCAACGGATATTTTTTCATTAAAATTTTACTCTACAGATTAGTGGGTTCAATAGCTATGCTAAAGGAGCAGACAGAGGAATCAGTATTTAATATCAAGTTGTATTACAAGGTATTAGGTCTCTTTTTACTACCTGTTGTTACTGTTCACGCTGTTATTGCCGGAACAAACTTTATAACTGTTTGGATAATGGCAGGTCTGATAGCAATTATGTATGTTGCCACAGTAATCAGAAGTATTTATTTAGGACATCAAAAAGACATTTCAATTTTGTATTTGATTTTGTACCTTTGTACCCTTGAAATTCTACCCTTGCTTTTGATTTTTAAACTCATGAGTGTATCATAGAAGAGTTTAGAAAAATATGAATATTTTAAAAGTTAATAAGTTGAGAATTAGAAAAATATTAGTATCGCAACCAGAGCCAAACCCGGGAAATTCACCTTACAGTGATCTGGCAGTAAAACACAATCTTAAGATTGATTTTCGGCAGTTTATTCAGGTTGAAGGGGTCTCAGCGAAAGATTTTCGCAAAGAGAGAATTCAGATTCTGGATCATAATGCTGTTATTTTTACCAGCAGAACGGCTATTGACCACTTTTTCAGAATTGCACTGGAATTGCGTCTGACCATTCCGGATAGCATGAAGTACTTTTGCATATCTGAAGCAACGGCTTTCTATCTTCAGAAATACATTGTATACAGAAAGAGGAAAATTTTCTATGCTAATGGCAAGTTCACAGATTTAGTTGATGTGCTGATGAAACATAAGGATGATAAATTTCTAATACCATTATCTGATATTCACAAAGATGAAATACCGGTTTTACTGGGAAAAGCAAAAATACCTGTTACAGAGGCAATTATGTATAGAACGGTTAGCAGCGATTTATCCGATTTAAAAGATGTAAATTACGATATGCTGGTTTTTTTCAGTCCAAGCGGTATCAAATCATTAACGCAGAATTTTCCTGATTTTCAGCAAAAGGAGACAAAAATTGCAACTTTTGGCCCTGCAACGGCGCAGGCTGTCAGGGATGCCGGATTGAGACTTGATATTGAAGCTCCTGTCCCTGAGACACCTTCTATGCCCGCAGCACTGGAGCGGTTTATTTCAGAATTTAATAAAAATCATAAATAAGGATTTTTTATTATTTCTTAGATTCATAGTGTGAAGGATTGTCAGATGCTATTTGCAAAAACAGGTGACTGATTCTTCCGGCGGGATTTCACCCGAATTCCTGTGAGGTTACAAGAGAGCTACAGAGAAAAAGAAAAGTGGGAGAATCTTATAAATTTAAAAAGGCGGAAAAACTTTGCAGCCGGAAGATCATAAATGAAATCTTTCTGTCAGGCAATTCTTTTTTATGTTATCCGTTGAAAGTGGTTTGGAAATATGAGAATCTGCCTCCCCCATATCCTGCCCAGGTTGTGTTTAGTGTCCCTAAAAAGCTTTTTAAAATGGCACACAACCGGAATTTAATCAAACGACAATTGAGGGAAACATACCGCTACCGGAAAAACGATCTTTATCAATATCTTGAAAAGTATGAAAAAAAAATTGTACTCATGATAGTATATATTGCAAATGAGGAATTGGAATTTGCAAAGATAGAAGATGCAATGTCAAAGATAATTGGAAGGTTTAATAAGATTGCGGAGCAAACGCAATAAAATGTGTTAATGACAATAAATGCTAATAACAAACGATTTGACAGTTACCAGGTTACAGATCGCTGTCCATGATCTCGGTTTGCTGACGTACTGAATCTTCATGAATTAACTGAAATATTACTTTAATAAAAGATTCGTCCAGGCTAAGTTTGCTGGCGGTGTTAAGACGATCTTCCATAATCTGGTTCCACCGGTTGATCTGGAGGGCCGTAACTTTATTTTGTTTTTTATATATGGCGATTTGTTTGACGATCTCCATACGTGAAGCCAGTATTTCGAGGATCTCATGATCGATGCCATCGATTCTGGAGCGTAGGTTTTCGAGCATATTTTCGAAGAGAGGATCATCTGAACTTGTATACCTAATAACAAGTTTATCAAGGATTTTTGCTAATTCGGCTGGTGTTACCTGCTGATCCCTGTCGCTAAGCGCACAAGATGGATCTATGTGTGATTCAAGCATTAAACCATCGAGTCCAATATCAAATGCTTTTTGAGAAATCTCGAACAGATATTCTGTTTTGCCTGAAATATGACTGGGATCGCAAATTATAGGGAGGTTGGGCAATAATTGTCTGAGTTCTATAACCGTTTTCCAGCTGGGGTAATTGCGGTATTTTGTATCCCCGAAAGGGGTAAATCCCCGGTGGATAGCAACAAGATTTTTCAATCCTGCCCTGTTGAGCCTTTCCAAAGCGCCAATCCATAACTGCACATCGGGATTAACCGGATTTTTAACCATCACTATCTGATCGGTACCTTGTAAAACATCAGCAATTTCCTGGACTACAAAGGGTGATGCTGTCGATCTTGCCCCGATCCAAAGTACATCCACTCCTGCATTAAGGCACTCATCAACATGTTGTGCGTTGGCTACCTCTGTACCAGTGAGCAGGCCGGTTTCTTCCTTGACGCGTTTCAGCCATTGAAGTGCAACACTTCCCATTCCTTCGAAAGAGCCAGGGCGTGTGCGCGGTTTCCAGATTCCTCCGCGATAAACGAAGACCCTTTTATCTTTTGCAAGTTCCATTGCTGTTGCCATTGTCTGTTCTTCCGATTCCAGGCTACACGGCCCACTTATTAAGAGTGGATTATCAATTTTGGGTAACCAGTGGATTATTGGTTTAATGTCTAACTGTGAAGCCATTGTCGTTTATTTTGTATAAAATTTAATAATTGTCTCTTCGTTTTTTGTTAGTGATGAATTATCGCCATCAAGTACGCCGCGGATTTTATTGGCACTCACAATCAATTCAGATAATTGCTTGTCGTCACTGTTATTAAGGCTCTCTTTAAACTCTTCGAGGTGATGAATATAAACTTCAAGTGCCTCGCAAATGTAATCACGGTTTTGCCAGAATATGGGTGCCCACATTTCAGGAGAGCTCTTTGCGAGCCGGACTGTTGACTGAAATCCACCGGAGGCAAGGTCAAAAATAATGTTACGGTCTTCAATTGCCAGTACTGCATTTGCCAGCACAAATGAGGTAGCGTGCGGCAAATGGGAAATAAATGCGCTGGTGTGATCCTGCTCATCACTTGTCATGTAGGCAATTGGCATTCCGAGTGACTGATACATTTTTTCAGCAAGGGCAAGATGCTGAGGTCTGCATTTATCGTGATCGCAGATAATACATATTTTACCGTCGAAAAGATTTTCAACGGCAGCAGCAGGGCCACTGTTTTCGGTCCCGGCCATTGGGTGTGAGGGAATAAAATTTCCTCTCAGGGTATGGCCTTTCACAACCCCGGCGATTTCCCGCTTTGTAGACCCGACATCAATGACAGTGGTAGAAGCCGGTATATGATCCAGTATATACGGAAGCAAACGGACTATCTTGTCAACCGGAATAGCGACAATGACAATATCTGCTTCTTTAACAGCTATTTCAAGACTTGAAATCCTGTCCGCAATGCCTAACCTGAGTGCAAGCTGTGCACTTTCAGGATTGTCGTCTACGCCAATGATATCGGTTGCAAATCTGGTCCTGCGTAAATCTTTTGCCATCGAACCGCCGATCAATCCAAGCCCTATTACTGCTAGTTTCATCTTTTAATAATTTGTTTTTAACTGCAAAAAAAAGATCCCCGAATCTGGAGACCTTTTTTGATTTAATATTGTTTTGACAATACCTTACCGTTCAGTCTCCCTGCGAAGGCCAAGATAACCAAACCAAAAGTAAAAAGTACTGCTCTTCATCGAGTCAATCTGTTTTTATTAGGGGCAAATTTATATAAAATATTAATATCAAACGGATGTTGGCATGAAATTGTTTATTTTTTGTTTCTGAATCTGTTATAGCCAACTTTTGAGTTTGACCAGGACGAATTTGCACTATCTTTGATAAAAATTTGTAACATGACAACCTCTGATTTGAAACTCAGGATTTTTCGCCAGATTGACGCACTGGAAAAGAGCAAACTTGAAGGACTTTATGGCCTTTTGACCAATTATATCAATGGGCAGAAAGAAATCTCTGATTGGACAAAATTGTCAGAAAATCAAAAACAAGGGATTTTTGATGCAATAGATGAAATTGATGCGGGGAAAGGAATTCCAAATACAGATGTACTGAATAAGTTCCGAAATAAATACGCTCATGGCTAAGCAAATCGTTTGGTCGCGTTTTGCTGAAAATGATTTTGCCGCTATACTTGAATACCTTAATGAAAATTGGGACGAAAAGGTGGCATATCAATTTATAGATTTGACTGAAAATATACTTCACCAGATTTCTCTAAATCCGAGACAGTTTCCTCTTATATTTAAAAAAGGAAAAATTAGAAAGTGTGTGTTGACTAAGCACAACACCATTTTTTATCGGGACAATAAAAATCAGATTGATATCCTTAGAATTTATGACACTAGGCAAGATCCTGATAACTTATCTTTTAAATAGATCAGGTACACAAAGAATAAATTTCAATTCCGGTATTTCGAATCATCTTCGTCAATCAGCGAGAGATATGATTCATATCTTGTTGCAGGGATTTCCCCCTTTTCGGCCGCAGCTTTTACTGCGCAACCGGGTTCATGGGTATGGGTACAGTTGAAAAACCGGCATTGATCGAGCAATCCAAACATTTCCGGGAAATAGTGGGAAATTTCACTTTTCACCATATCAATTACTCCAAAACCCCTGATTCCGGGGGTATCAATAATATAGGTGCCATCAGTGGTTTCAAACATTTCTGCAAATGTAGTTGTATGCTTTCCCTGCTGGTGATGGTCCGATATTATTCCCGTCTTTAGTTTCAGGTTTGGGTCAATGCGGTTTAGTATAGCTGATTTTCCAACACCCGACAAACCTGAAAAAAGGCTGATTTTCCCTTTTAGATTTTCGCGAAGCTGATCAATATTGATATTTTTCTCTGCCGAAACCTGAAAACATTTATAGCCGACAGATTCGTAAGTTTGCAGATATTCTTCAAGCTTTTCGTAGTCTTTCGTGTTGTACAAATCAATTTTATTGAATACCAGGCAGGCCGGAATCCGGTACGCCATAGCTGATATAAGGTACCTGTCAATAAATCCCGGCAGGGTAACCGGGTAATTAACAGTTACTACGATATATGCCTGATCGATATTTGCGGCTACGATCTGACTTTCTTTCGACAGATTTGATGCCTTTCGTATAATGTAATTTTTTCTGGGTTCAACAGCTGAAATAATTCCTGTAATCCCTTCTTTTGTTGTTTCATCGCTTTGAAGTTCAAATTCAACACGGTCGCCGACAGAAACAGGATTAGTAGTACGGACATCTTTCATCCTGAGTTTTCCTTTTATTCGGCATTCAATGTTCTCTCCGGAATCCGATTTTACCGAATACCAGCTTCCTGTTGACCTAATTACTAAACCTTTACTCAATACTGCAATTTTATTCCGTGGTAAAAATACGTCAAAAGTTTGGACTGGCACAACTGTTTTATATATTCGTTTGTTATCTGCTCAATCTTGGCGGGTTTTATTACTTTTGCAGGATTTGTATGAATTAAATATTTAAAATTAAAAAGGAATCATATTTTATGAGCAACAAAATATTAAAGGCGGCCCTGGCTTTTTCATTAGTTGTAATTTTAGGGCTCTCTATCTGGGGGTTTAAGAGCGATCAGAAAAATTTCGAAATTTCAAAAAACCTTGATATTTTTTATACCCTTGTCCGGGAATTGAACCTTTTTTATGTTGATGAGGTAAAACCCGACAAACTTATTAAAACAGGGATTGATGATATGCTTGAAACGCTCGATCCGTATACCGTATTTATTCCTGAATCTGAGATGGATGATTTTAAGTTTATGACCACAGGTGAGTATGCAGGAATTGGGGCAATGATCAGTAAGCGGGGAAATCAAATCATTGTTGCTGAGCCTTATGAGGGCTTTCCGGCCCAATTAAGCGGATTACGTGCAGGTGATATTTTTCTTGAAGTTGACGGTAAGCCGGTTGATAAAATGGTGGTTTCGGGTGTTTCAGAAATTCTTAAGGGACCCGCCAAAAAGCCGGTAAAAGTAAAAATGCAGCGGCCTGGAGAGAATAAAACGTTCACCATTGATATTGTCCGTGAGCAGATTCAGATTGATCCGGTAACCTATTTTGGAATGATTGGCGATAACACTGGTTATGTCCGTCTTTCGAGTTTTACCGATGGTTGTACTGAGGGCTTAAGAAAAGCTGTTCTGGAGCTTAGGGATAAAAAAGGTGCAAAGACACTTATTCTCGACCTTCGTTCAAACCCGGGTGGTTTGCTGGGTGAGTCTGTGAAGGTTACCAATTTGTTTGTTAATCATGGACAAGAGATTGTCAGTACCAGGGGAAAGGTTTCACAATGGGATAAAACTTACCGGGCGACGGAGCAACCTGTCGATTCAGTTATGCCCTTAATTATTTTGGTAAACAGTGGTTCTGCTTCAGCATCCGAAATTGTTGCCGGTGCTCTTCAGGATCTTGACAGGGCAGTAATAATGGGTACCCGTACTTTTGGGAAAGGGTTGGTTCAAACGACGAGAGATCTTAGTTATAACACCAAACTGAAAGTTACAACAGCTAAATACTATATTCCAAGCGGCAGATGTATTCAGGCTCTCGATTATGCGCATCGTAATAAAGACGGAAGTGTTGGGAATATTCCTGATTCATTAATTACAGAGTTTAAAACTAAGAATGGTAGGCTCGTGAAGGATGGAGGCGGTGTTTCACCTGACCTTATCAATTTACAAGACACTTTAAGCTCTCTGTCCGTCAGACTTGTTCAGGATTATATGGTATTTGATTTTGCAACAGAATTTGCCAGAATACATAAAACGATTGCACCTCCTGAGCAATTTGTTGTAAGCGATGATGTTTATTCTGATTTTCAGAAGTTCCTGACAGCAAAAAAATTTACTTACGAATCGAAAAGTGAACAAACTTTAAAAAGTCTTATTGAGTCAGCGAAAAAGGAGCATTATTATGACGGAGCCCGGAAAGAATTTGAGGCTCTTGAGAAAGGGTTAACTTTAAATCTTAACCAGGCTCTTGAGAAATCAGGAGAAGAGATACGCGACCTGCTGAAGGATGAAATAGTGTCGCGTTATTATTATCAAAAGGGGGCCATCATGGCAGCAATTGGAGGCGATAAGGAGGTCAGGCGTGCATTGGCCCTGTTAAATAATCAGACTGATTATTACCGGATATTGAGACCATCTGTAGTTGTTCCGTCAAGAAAATTTAAGTAGTCTGGTTTCTTAAAATTGAAAAATTATCCGGTAACATTATTGATGGTCCGGCTAGATCAGAATAATTAAGCCGGTAGTTGACCTTAATGCATTGGAAGCCGGTATAAGATTGCCAGTGCAGCAAAGATCAGGATTATAACAGCAAGGGCAACAAAAAAGAGGGTTATCCCTTTTTGGTAATGTTTATTATTATTGATTACCTCACGGTTTTTCATTATCTTGTTAATTTTGTCGACAAGCTTTTTTAAAGCATGCTGATCTTTAACAATGTAGTCACGCGCCCCTAATTTTATCGAGTTTACAGCAACCTCAATATTGTCCTGACCCGATAAAAAAATAAATTCAGTATCAGGGTATTTCTTCTTAGTTGCCTTTAAAACGTCAATACCATTAATTCCACCCAGAAGGTAATCCTGAATTATAATGTCAGGTTTTCTTTGAGTATTTTGGAGGCACTCTTCTCCACTCAGGTAACTCTCCGTCCTCACTAGTTTGTGTGCATGTAGCTGGTTTACAATAAGTTGATTGTAAACAGAATTATCTTCTACGACGAAGATCAGCGGATATTTTGGTTTTTCCATATATAAAATTTTTGTGTTTCCAATTCAGCGATCCACTAATATTCTGAAATGATTGCAATTAACCGGTTCAGTGGGGCAAAATTATGAAATCAATTTGATATTTTCATAGTGCCTTTGGGAAAAAGATAGTAAGGCTGGCAAAGATAAGAATAATAATAGCAAGGGCTACAAAAAAAATGGTTATACCGAATTTAAAGCGTTTATTACTATTAATCAGTTCGTGACTTACCATTATCTTGTTGATCTTATCAGTAAGTTTTATCAAAGAATGCTGATCTTTAACTATGTAATCGTAAGCACCGAATTTAATCGAATTAATAGCAATTTCAATATTATCCTGCCCGGATAGAAAAATAAATTCAGTTTCAGGGTATTTCTTTCTTGTAGCTTTTAAAACATCTATTCCGTTAATTCCGTCAAGAAGGTAATCCTGAATTATTATGTCTGGTTTACGATTGATATTTTTAAGGCACTCTTCCCCACTCAGATAACTCTCGGTACGGATTAATTTATGTGATCGCAAATGGTTCACGATGAGTTTATTATAAACCGAATTATCTTCTACGATAAAGATTAGGGGATATTTGGGATTTTTCATATTCTCAGCATTTTTTGTATATGATTAAATTAACCCTATTCATTTCAAAATGATTGTAATCATCCGATTGAGGCTTGTAAATTTATGAAATCAATTTGATATATTCAAATTTTCAATTATTTTTATATCTTCGCTGAATAATATATCTAAAATCAATAACATGAAAGTCCTGAGTGTTGTTCTTTTGTTAATTGTACTGATGAGTGTAGGTTGCAAAACCCAGAAGATTGCACCAAAGCCTGAACCTGTAAGGTCGGAAAGTGTCGTTAATCCCAACAGAAACGAAACCCCGAATGTAAGATCAAAAGAAGAGCGGATAACTGCCGCAAAAGGTGAAGCAAATGATTTGGGGTCTAAAAGATTTTATATCATTCTTGGTAGCTTTGGGGTATTTGAAAATGCCCAAAAGTTCAAAAAACAACTTATGGCTGAAGATTTTTTTCCTGGTATTCTTGTCAATGATACTGGTTTTTACCGCGTAAGTGTGAATAGTTTTGATGATGAAGCTACTGCCCGTAAGAAGGTTAGTGAGATTCGGCAGAAGTTTCCGAAATACAATGATCTATGGTTATTAATTAAGAAGCAGTAAATACCGGAATTAGGATTGTCCCTCTCTATTTACATCGGAAAAGTCCCTGACCTTTTCATGTCAAAAAACTTACTATGTCACGAAAGAGGGTTTGTTTATTGGTGATTCTGAGCATTTATTCTTTTTCCTTTTGTCAGGGAGGAGCAAGTTTCAAAAAATTGTTCAGTTTGAAACCTGATACTTTTTATGTTCATAACTATCAGCATGATCTGATACTTAGAATTTATGCCTCTCAGAAATACTCTGCCCAGACTATAATTGACAGGAGGGAGGATAGCAATCTCGCTTACAGACCGTCAAACGGTTACGTTGTTGGCCTGGGTTTTAACTACAAGTTTCTTGGTATTAACATTGGAACTATTTTCCCTTTTGCCAAGCCTGATATCTCTGTCTATGGGAAGACTAAATATCTTGATCTTCAATCGCATCTGTATCTTCGGGCCTTTACGGTCGATTTTTATACAGGATATTATAAAGGGTTATATCTGACCAACTCTTTGTCGGTGTTGAATCGGTTGCCGGCCGGAGCAGCTTTTTATACCAGGGGAGATATATCAACGTACTCAGGAGGATTTGGTGTATATGCCAACCTTAACCCCCAAAAATATTCTGTCAGAGCTCCATTTCTTCAAAACGAATGGCAAAAGAGAAGTGCCGGACAGCCCATGATTGGTTTTGAACTCTATTGGGTTAGTTCATCTGCCGATTCATCATTCATACCATCTTATACAACGAACCAGAATTTCTTCGACGGGACTGACTTTTACAAGTGGCGTTTTTACTCATTGAATGTTACCGGCGGCTATGCCTATACGGTAGTGATTCACAAGAGGTTCTTTATCATGGCAGGTCTGAATGGCAGTTTGGGTGTTGGTGAATTTGAACTGACACCTGTTGAAGGGGCAAAAATGAACCGGATTTATCCTAATATCAGCCTTAATCAAAAACTTGGGATCGGATATCATTTCGATAAGCTTTTTGTAGGAATGTCATTTGCTAATTTCCAATATTTTATTCCAACACCGGTTAAACAGACCGCTATCCGATGGCAAACCGGAAATTTGAGGTTTAATATTGCCTGGCGCATTAATATAAAGAGAGATATAGAAATCCGGCCCTGGAAATGGTGCAGTAAAAAAAATGGGACTAGTTAATAATCTGAAAACTAACAGATTTTCATATTGATTCAGGAGCTAATGCCCCTAATGGCATCATACAGTCAGGATTTCTTTTTCCTTGACTGCAATTAATTCATCAACTTTTTTTGTATATTTATCAGTGAAAGCCTGAATTTTCTCAATTGTAACTTCCTCTTCATCTTCAGATATTTCTTTTGATTTTAATAATTTCCTGAGATAATCATTTGCATCTTTACGTGCGGAACGAACACTTACTTTGGCGATTTCACCCTCTTTATGGGCATCCCTTACAAGATTCCGGCGTCGTTCTTCAGTAGGCACAGGAACATTTATCCGGATAAATTCACCATTGTTTTCCGGGTTAAATCCAAGATTCGAATTGATTATTGCCCTTTCAATAGGCTGTATCATTTTCTTGTCCCAGGGCTGAACAGAAATAGTCCTGGCATCCGGTGTGCTGACATTTGATACCTGCATAATCGGAGTTGGCACTCCGTAATAATCAACAACCACACTCTCAATCATCCGTGGACTGGCTTTGCCGGCGCGAATATGCGCCAATTCGTGATCGAGGTGTGAAATTGCATGGTTCATCCGTTCAGTGGTATCATCAATTAACATTTGTATTTCCTCGTTCATAATGCGAATGAATTAAAACAATAAGTAAGAAGCAAAAATAGTAAAAAAGGTCAATAAATGATTCGTGTTGATCGGGTTTTACAGAGAAACAAGTTAATTATGGACAATTGTTCCGATAGGTTCACCTTTCAAAATTTTGATAAGATTGCCGGTAGTATCCATGTTAAAAACGACAACCGGCAAATTATTCTCTTTGCACATTGTAGTAGCCGTCAGATCCATGATTTTCAAACCTCGTTCATAGATTTCATCGAACGTTATCTCAGTAAATTTTGTGGCAACAGGATCAATCAGGGGATCCGAAGAATATATGCCATCTACCCTTGTACCTTTAAGCAACGCATCAGCTTCTATCTCGATCCCGCGCAATGAAGATCCGGTATCAGTTGTAAAATAGGGATTTCCGGTTCCACCCGAAAATATGGCCACTTCGCCATGTTCAAGAGCCTCTATAGCTTTATCCCTTGAATAAAACTCACCGATTGGTTCCATCATAATGGCAGTAAATACTTTTGATCTGACACCCACATTTTTAAGTGCAGAATTAAAAGCGAGACTATTAATAACTGTTGCCAGCATCCCCATCTGATCCCCTTTTACCCTGTCGAAACCTAATGAAGACCCACTTAATCCCCTGAAAATATTACCGCCGCCTATTACAATTCCTAATTGTACCCCAAGGTCAACAGCATCCTTAATTTGAGCAGCATAATCTGAAAACCTGACCGGATCGATGCCGAATTGTAGTTCTCCCATCAACGATTCACCAGAAAGTTTCAGCAATACCCTTTTATATTTTATCATCGTATTTTTTTTGTAAGACAAATCTACGTCAATTTTTTTTTAAACAAAGTGATAAAAGATCATATTTTAAATTTTAGATCATAAATACTCAGTAATTCAGGTTGTTGGTAAAAACTGCAAGAAAATTACGAATTATTTGCTAATAAAAATTCAAGTTTTGTGAGAATCTGCAAAGTCTTGTTAGTGAATCAAATGAACTTTCAGAAAATGAAAAGGGCCCCAAAACTGAGGCTCTTTAATCATGATGTAACTTAAGCATTATACATTCAAAGTGAAACGGATAAACCCTGTCACTTTTACATCTTTGTCAATTGTTGCAAGATATTGACGGATGGTCATTTTGTTATCTTTAACAAAATCCTGATTTAGCAGTGTGCTATCTTTAAAGAATTTGTTCAATGCCCCCTGAGCTATCTTATCGAGCATCGCCTCAGGTTTTCCTTCAAGCCGGAATTTTTCCCTTGCAATTTTTAACTCCTGTTCAACTATTTCGGGGGGCACATCACCGCTATCAACGGCAACAGGATTCATGGCGGCAATTTGCATGGCCACATCCCTGCCAGCCTGGTATTCAATAGTTTTATCGAATCCAACAAGAGTTGCGAGTTTATTTCCCGGGTGAATGTAAGAAACGACATTGGCCGCTTTAATACAGGCGTAATAAGGCAGCTCAATTTTCTCACCGATAATACCGGTTTGTTCAAGCACCTGTTCCCCGATAGTCCGTCCGTCCATGATCAGTGCTTTTACTTCGTCAAGGTCAGTGCACTTGCCTGCAGTTGCATGATTAAGGATTTTTTCGGTAAGAGCAATGAAATTCACATTCTTAGCAACGAAATCCGTTTCGCAGTTAAGTGAAATAATTGCCCCGAAGAGCTTATCTTCAGATACTTTTGCCAACACAACACCTTCAGACGATTCTCTGTCGGCACGTTTGCTGGCAATAAGTTTGCCTTTTTCGCGGATGATTTCAATGGCGCGGTCGAAATTGCCTTCAGCGTCAGTAAGCGCATTTTTGCAATCCATCATTCCGGCACCGGTTGCTTTTCGCAACTTTACAACATCAGCAGTTGAAATAACCATTATTCAGAATTTTATATGTCTTAAATATGAACCTACTTAATATTAATTACATCATCATCAGAAATATCATCATCGATAACTTCTTCATTAAGAAGATATTCATCGGGTAATAAACCTGAGATTTTATCGTCTGGATAATCCTCTTTTTCATCCGCTTCTTCCGGATCGTCTTCAACAATAATTTTCACAACAGCCTTGCGTCCACTTTTCTTCAAAGTAAATGGCTTTTCGTCAATTTCATCTTTTTCGCGTTCCACTTTACGATCCGAAAGCCCATCTTTCATAGCTTCGCACATAGTGGTAATAATTAAGTCGATAGATTGCGAGGCGTCGTCATTTGCAGGGATAATGAAATCGATTCCTTCCGGGTTGGAATTAGTATCCACCATTGCAAAAATAGGAATGCTGAGTCGTTGAGCTTCACGTACTGCAATTTTCTCCTTTAAAACGTCAACAATGAAAAGTGCTGCAGGAAGTCGGGTGAGGTCAACAATTGATCCCAAAACCTTTTCAAGCTTTGCCCTCTGGCGGGTGATCTGCAATTTTTCACGTTTTGATAAGTTATCCCATGCTGCATCTTTCATCATTTTATCGATGGAAGACATTTTCTTTACCGCTTTACGGATTGTCGGGAAATTAGTAAGCATACCACCGGGCCAACGCTCGGCTACATAAGGCATGTTTATCGCACTTACCTTCTCGGCAACAATAGTTTTGGCCTGTTTTTTTGTGGCTACAAAAAGCACTTTACGGCCTGACCGTGAGATTTGCTTAAGCGCATCGGCTGCTTCATCAATTTTAACTATGGTTTTTTGAAGGTCAATAATATGAATCCCGTTCTTCTCCATAAAAATATAAGGGGCCATAGCCGGGTTCCATTTACGTTTGAGGTGACCAAAGTGTACACCTGCATCAAGCAATTGTTTAAATTCTGTTCTTGGCATAATAATGATTTGTTTACGTTCTGTTCAGTCAATCACATGGTAGTCCGGTGAACCGGAGTCCGTGTAATTTAGATGCTAAACAATATTTATTAAAAAAATTCAAGTTGAAGATTAACGTTTCGAGAACTGGAACCGCTTACGTGCTTTAGGACGCCCTGGTTTTTTACGTTCTACTTCGCGCGGATCGCGGGTTAGAAAACCAGCGGCTTTCAGTTTGGGACGATATTCTACTTCGTTTATTTTGAGCAGTGCCCGCGATATACCAAGGCGGAGTGCCTCTGCCTGGCCATTTAAGCCACCACCGTCAAGATTGACCTTTACATCGTACTGCCCTGCAACCTCGCAAAGATTAAAAGGTTGAAGTACAATATATTGCAATGTCCCTACAGGAAAATATTCGTTTAAATCCCGTTTATTGATGGTAATATTTCCTTTTCCTTCAGAAAGATATACACGGGCAACAGCAGTTTTTCTTCTGCCAATAGTGTTAATGATTTCCATGGTATTTACCTAATATTGTCCAGGTTAATAAATTTTGGCTGCTGTGCTGCTTTGTCATGATCTGCGCCAACAAATACATAAAGATTGGTGAAAAGTTTACTTCCAAGGCTATTCTTAGGGAGCATACCTTTAACGGACTTTTCCATAAGTCTTTCCGGAAATTTTTTCAGAATATCGGCTGCAGTCTGGATGCGCTGACCTCCAGGATAACCTGTATGGCGGATGTACAGTTTACCCTTCCATTTATTCCCGGTTAACCGAACTTTTTCAGCATTTATAACTATTACATTATCACCACAATCGACGTGAGGTGTATAACCTGGTTTATGTTTGCCCCGAAGGACAAGGGCCACCTTGCTGGCCAGACGACCTAAAATCTGGTCTGTGGCATCAACAATGACCCACTCTTTGTTTACCGTTGCTTTGTTCAACGATATCGTTTTGTAACTTAAAGTATCCACTTTCGTTTCAAATTTTAAATGTGACACAATCCATTCTTGCTGATTCACACGATTAACAGGCATTGTAACAGGTTTATTAACAATTGATTGTTAATAACATTTTGCTAAGGTTGTTACAACACCCGACTAATACTTCAGCAAATAAGGATAAAATCGGGACTGCAAAAGTATTTAATATTTTTGAATTTACAACTCCTGAATGAAAATAACTTCTAATGAATCAGTGAAAAGCATTTCCGGTGACGTTGAGCTGTTGGTTTACTTCGGGGACCTTATTTTGCCCTCCTGGTTAGGACTCCAAAATTGACAATCAGGTACAATCCTTCGCTGTTCATGGTTTGCTTATTGAGAGAGTCGTAATAGTAGTCAAACACAAAGCCAAAAAATGTATTTGGCATGATCTCGTGGATATAATGGTATTTCAGATTGATCAATTCGTTTTCGGATTTCATTGTCGTTCCTGTACCTGATAAGTTTTGATATAAGATCCCTCCTTGCGGTGTATAGAACTTGTGACCATGCCAGTATGCCAACGTCAATCCGCCGAGTCTCGTATCAATATTAACGTTTGCTGAAAATCCCCAGCCTTTTGATTCTTCCGGAACGACATTTTCTTTCGGAAAGGTCGAAAGTGAATAGTTAGTGTTCAGACTATATTCTTTAAAGATATTGTTTGAGATCTTGTTTCTAAATGAGAGTCCGGGGGTTACGGTTATATAAGATTTTGCCAATCCTGGTGAGGTATCGATTTCACCTCCCTGGTGCAAACCGTAAAAAGTCATTGGGAAAGAAAGGCTTGCATTATCATTTTCAAATATTTTCCAGCTGGCTACAGTTCCAAAAGCAAATCGTTCCTTAAAAGGATCCCCTTCGACGATGAACTGCTGCCAGTCAATCCAGAGATCCGCTGTAAAACGCTTTGAATTATATTTGGCCTGAAGACCTGCTTCTGGTTTGTAGGTGAGAAACATTTCAGGATCAGCAAGAAATTCCGGCAGATTGTGATTTCGATCTGAATTTAGATTTCCGAGAATTAATGATATTTTCTCAGTTGGCTGATAGTGAACATTAAACCAGGGTACAAGGTGGTAATATTCATCTCTTCCATTATACTTAAGTACATTTCCGCCAAACTCCATCCTTAATTTGGCATCCGGATAAAATACAATTTTGGGACGGAGCCAGGCACCTGTTAATGTATATCCGGTTGCTATATCTCCTTTATACTCGTTATTTTTAAAAAAATTGACATTGTCCAGGGCGAAATAGAAATTTCCGGTGCTATCTGGTCTGAATGGTTCGTAATACTTAAATATCTTATAATCGTTCTGCCCATAACACTGGAAACTAATTAAAAGCAGCAGCCCAATTATAATCCGGCCCAGGATTTTTAACAGGACATATTTATGGATTATCCGAATGATTATCATTTTGAAGCAATTAATTGATTTGCAATGGTAAAATTATCTCTTTTTAATAATAAACTGGTCGTATAAAAATAATAATAGTGATGCCGTTACTCCAATTCCGAGTACAACGAACCAGAACGAAGAGGGTTCGTATTTATCCCATAAGAACTGAGTTAGCTGATCAGGGCTCATATTCATCTTAATTGCTGCACTACTGAAATAATCGTTTTTGGTGAAATGCCCTTCTATTGAAGGCAGATCAATTATACGTGAAGCAATCTCTTTTTGGGTAAGCATAATTTTGTCTGAAATATTTTGGTAGACATTTCCAGACACAATTCCCGCCATAAAACTCCCAAGTGCTACCGGAATAAAAGAACAGCCCATGTATAGTGCGGTTTTATCCGGAGGGGCAATGCGACCTATGTATTCAGTGATTTTTGGTGAGCTCGACATTTCACCAACAGAGAAAATCAGCAATGCAGCAACGACGAAGAGTCCGTTTTGCGTAGCGAGACTCAGTCCTAACCCGGTTGATGCAATTAAAATTCCAGCTACCATTGCGCTAAGCGGCTTATAACGCATTGCAAAATAAGATATTAAGATTTGAAACAAAATGATCGCACCAGCGTCGACATTCATAAGGTATTCAGCAGGAATAGTCCCCTGGTTTGTTCCAAGTTGGTGAGCTAACCAGGGCCAGAATCGAATCAGAGCATCAAAAACGACGGAGGTATTCACCCATTGGTCGATAAAAACAGGCAAACTCATGTAAAACTGGTAATACATGGTCCAGAATACCGAGATTATCAAAAGAAATAAGCTGAACCTCCAATCTAACAACGCTTGTAAAATATTACTAAAAGCCAGCTTAATTTGCTGCGAAAAAGTGGATTTAGGCTCTTTTGCAGTACTATTCTGAACAGGTTCTTTGTAAAAAAAAGTTACCAGAATAAAATTCACCGCAATTACTGCTGCCGAAGAATAGAAGACCCAATCCCAGGAAAATTTTCTGACAAATCCGGTGACGAACGGACCAATGAATGCTCCAATATTTACCATCAGATAAAAAATACCAAATCCGATCGAAGAGGTCTCTTTATTTGTCGTCTTGGCGACCGTAGCCGATATGATTGGTTTGAAAAGAGCTGCTCCAACTGCCAGGAGTAAATATATTACGAAAACTGATGCATACGAATGGAATATCGGAATAAGAAGGAATACCATAGTATATATAGAATATGCAATAAATAATGTTTTCCGGTAGCCGAACCGGTCTGCAAGTGTTCCCGTAAGTATGGGCAGAAGGTAGAGAAAAGCGGTGCCGATTCCCATGATCAGCCCTTTTTGACTCTGGGAGAAACCCAGGGCACCCGTGTCAGTCGAATTGGTCAGGTACAACGCAAAGACGATATAGAACCCGTACCACGCCCAGCGTTCAAACAACTCCATCGCGTTGGCTACCCAAAAATTGACTGGATATTTTTTTAAGACACTTATTAAGCTCATCTGTTTGTGAATTTGAAACAGCCCAAAAGTATTAAAATTGAAAAATATACAACAGTTTAGGTATTAAAATGCTTATCTTGCCACGCTGAAAAGGTGCTGATAAAAATGGAAATAATAAGGAAACCCGACTGGCTCAAAGTCAGATTGCCGCACGGGGGCAATTTCCGGCGGGTGAAACAGATTGTTACTGATAATGAATTGCACACGATATGTTCAAGTGGAAAATGTCCCAATATGGGGGAATGTTGGGGATCGGGAACTGCCACTTTTTTGATTTTGGGAGAAATATGTACACGTTCATGCAAGTTTTGCGCCACGCGCACCGGGAAACCACTACCTCCTGATCATTCTGAGCCATCCAGGGTCGCAGAATCTGTGAAGCTGATGGCATTGAAGCATGTAGTAATTACCTCGGTGGATCGTGATGATCTTGATGATAGTGGTGCGAATCATTGGGCAGCAACTATATATGAAGTGAAAAAGGTTAACCCGGGCATAACGATGGAGGTATTGATCCCTGATTTTGAAAACAGGGTTGAATTAATACGGATAGTTGCCGATGCAGGACCAGACATCATTTCACACAATCTTGAAACGGTTAAACGGCTTACTTCCTGGGTAAGAAGTCGTG
>Ga0247841_10001797_pt1 | contig 45490 bp, 56 predicted proteins | sample LaCruzMarch2015__2_FD_192410 | JGI IMG/M metagenome (GOLD analysis project Ga0247841, IMG submission 192410) | Freshwater microbial communities from meromictic Lake La Cruz, Castile-La Mancha, Spain - LaCruzMarch2015_18m | ecosystem: Environmental > Aquatic > Freshwater > Lake | place: Spain... | reverse complement strand
TTGCCGAAAAGAGAATATAAATGAATATTATTTGCCAGTCCATTTTTATACAAGTTTTAAGCTCTTCATTTGTTTAAAAAATCTTTTTTCTTTTTCTAAGTATCTTTTCATACCCTCAATATTCTTGGTGTAGCTCTGCATAAACCTATTAACATCATCCTCCGAGTCTACAACCAAATGGCACCTAGAACAAATCCAATTTAAAGTTCCAATTGGTTTAGAAAAATAAGATTCAACTTTAAATTCTTTCCCCCCTAAAGATTCAATCTTGCAATGCGTGCAGATATTTTTGAGTTGGTCAAGTTTTATTTTTCTTCTATTCTCCAAATATCTATTTAGATCAAATTTGAAGCTAATTCTTATTGCAACGGCCGCAATGATTACTAAGATTATTATTTGGTAAAACTCCATCTTTTCACTCCAAAGGAACTCGTATCTCTCCGGACATTAATTTAGGTAAAAGTGAATCACGAAGTTGAGAAAGGGTTTGATTTTCGGCCAGATTATCTATTAATTTATTAAACAAACCGGAGGTGCTGTTTGTAAATAATTCTAAAACTTCTTTTTTCGGTAAAACAATTTCTATTTTTTCTATATCTGAATTGCTTACATTTCCTTGTGCACTACTCGCCGAAGCAATTCCAGTCAATATTCCTTGAACTTCTGGGCTAATTAAGTGAAGATAAAATAAAAACGGATAGTTTGAAACTGCTTTCCCTACTCGCTGATTGAGCAACATTTTTTTATTTACTCTTTGAATAATTCCTACCTTTCCTAACTCTGCACCAGTCATAGCAATTAAGACATCTCCAGAATCTAAATAAAATCTTTTATCTGTTTTATGAAATATTTCTTCAGATAAATGATCTTCAACCTTAATTATGTCAATAACTGGACTTTGAATATTTCGGATTTTTATTAATTTATATCCCTCTTTTTGAAAATCTGAACTTTTGAACGCAAAACCCGGCTGTATCTTTCCTATATCCCCAAGTTTTCCTATTTTCCATTCATCTTTTTTTTCATCAACAAACCATCTTTGGAAAATTGCTTGCCCGATTGCCTCGAGAGTTTTATTCATCTTGTTGTTTAGTTCGATTTTTTCGTCGAGTGAAGAGAGGATGGAGGCGATTGCGGATTGCTCTCCTAATTTGGGAAGAGGGATATTTATGTCCTTAATTCTAAACAAAGCAAGTTTACCCTGAGTCGTCCCAACAGTTAAACTTTTAATTTGGTCTTGTCCAGATTTACTATTAAGATAAAAAGATAACCACTCTTTTGTAGATTTTGTTAAATTAGTAAGTCTTGCACAATTCTCAGTTAGATTTGCTCCGCATATTTCTTTTGGGATTGTCCCTACCAATCCTATAGTACCAACTATGGAAATATAAACATCATCTTTTGTTATAATATATCTTGAAATTTCTTTATGCGTTTCTTTGTCTAAAAATAAAAGTTCATTGACTTTAACAGAACCATTTGATAAATCCCTTACCCTTATATAGGGATGTCCTGTTTTATATTCGACAAGCACTCTTCCTTTACGAAGTCTCTTGCCACTTTTTACATCGCAAACACTTCCTAGCTTTACGACTTCCCAATCTTCAGGAATTTTTCCTATTTCAGTTTGTTTAAATTTTGTTTGTTGTTTCATGTGTTACATTTTGGTACATAGCGTTTGTCTCTTCCCGTGGTTTTAAGCCAATCTCAAGGGCTTTCTTTGATTTTGGTACATTGCGGTACATCTCGGTATATTAAAGTTTAAGCCCATGCGGGAATATACCTATTCGATTTATCTTGTTTAATATAACCTGCTTGAATGCAAGAACGGATAATTTTTGAAACTTGAACATAATCACTTTCTCCTCGAAGATTAAATCTTTCTCGTAATGTAGCATTTGTCATAAATTGTCTTGAAACATATTTGATTACACAATGTTGCCAACAAGCCCTAATTCTATCGTCTTTAGTCATATCTTTAAATTCTCTATGTCCGTATAGAATTACTCTCATGAATCTTTTGTCTTTTATAAACTCGGGAGCAGGTAATTGAAAAATTTCGACTGCTTCAATTACTTTGTCAATCCCACTTCCTCTTTCTTCACAAATTTTTATTCTCCTCATAAAACTTGCTAGTCTGTCATTTCGGGAAATTGGGGCGTGGTCTATAAACCTATTTGTATCAATTAAAGGTTCTCCCGGATTTGTAAACTCAACACGATTATTAAAAAATTCAACCATTGGTCCAGCACCCTCTTCTAAAAAATCTTGGTGAATCAAAGTATTACCTAAAAGTTCTCTAATTGCAATCGTAGGATACATATAAACATCCTCTCTTAATGCAGTTTTTATAACCTCATTTGTAGGAAGTTGGTTTAGTATATACTTAATGATCTCTTCAAATAAGACCGCATAACCTTCCTTATGTTCCTTTTCTCTTGTTGCTCCAGTTCTTGAATTGCCTTCGTAAAAAATAACCCTTAGTTTTTTTCTAGAAATTTTCGGAAATTTATCTAAATCCTTTGCAAACAAAATTGCTCCTAGATTAGTAACTGAAAAAGATTTGCCCCTTTTCAAAATTAATTTTTCTTCAATCAATTTATTAATTATTGCTGGACTGTTTTGAGGTATTTCTAATTTCATGAGGGAGAAATATTTAGAATAATCAATTAGGTCAAATAATTTTTGTTCTTCAATTTTTTCTAAAGCTATCCCCTCCTCAAATTTAACATCATTTAAAATTTTCCAAAGATTTTTTTCTTTTTCTGGATATTCCTTAAGTGGCCGTTTATATTCTCCAACACGAATGTACTCTACACCATCAAATTTAACTGGATTTTTTTTAGTTGCATCTATTCTAAAAATAATAATTTTTTTTGTTTTGTAAACTCCCTCTAAAATTTCAAAATCAATTCGGGGAACGAGAAGTCGTAGTAACCAATTTTCTAAATTCTCATTTCCTTTGCCTTTTGTTTTTTTTGGTTCAAAATTTGTTCCCATAACCTCGCATTTATTGTTGATCCCAAAGAGTAGATATCCCTGTTTTATTTTATGTAAACAAGCGGAATTTGATATAGCCGAGATATACTCCCCGATTAAATGGGGTTCTGAATTATCTTGTTTAAATTCTATCCACTCATTCTCACAACCGTTGGACAGAATCTCTTCAACTAAACTTTCAAATTCTTTTTCTTCCACTTCACATCCCCCAACCAATCCTCTTTAGATTTTCTTTGATTTCTTTTTCAAGTTTATCAGACTCTTTAAACTGCTCAGCGAGTTCCTCAGTTAATCTTTTCATTTTATCTTCAAAAGGTTCTCCGTCATCCTCGACTTCCTCTGTGCCAACATATCTTCCCGGAGTCAAAATATGTTCATGCTTTCTTATTTCATCTAAATTTACAGATTTACAAAACCCCCGAACATCTTCATATTTTATTTTTCCCTCGCCTCTCCAAGCGTGATAAACTTCAGAAATTTTCTTTATGTCTTCTTCGGATAGCTCTCTATGTCGTCTGTCAATCATCACTCCGAGCTTTCTCGCATCAATAAATAAAACTTCTCCGGTTCTATTTCTAAAGTTATTATTCTTTTTATCTCGAGCAATAAACCACAAGCAAGCCGGAATCATCGTATTATAAAACAACTGCGAAGGCAAAGCAACCATACAGTCAACTAAATCCGCTTCAACAATAGTTTTCCTTATCTCTCCCTCTCCAGAAGTATTTGAAGACATAGAGCCGTTAGCTAAAACAAAACCTGCGTAGCCGTGAGGCGCGAGATGATGTATAAAATGCTGAACCCAAGCAAAATTAGCGTTTCCCGTCGGCGGAACTCCGAATTTCCATCTTATGTCCTCTCGAAGTAAATCTCCTTTCCAGTCAGAATCATTAAACGGCGGATTAGCAATAACAAAATCAGCTTTCAAATCTTTATGTTTATCATTTAGAAAAGTGTCTCCCCACTGAATGTTTGCATCAATTCCTCTAATCGCAAGATTCATTTTAGCAAGTCTCCAGGTAGTTTGATTTGATTCTTGCCCATAAACCGAAATGTCTCCGATTCTTCCCCCGTGCTCTTCAATAAACTTTTCAGACTGAACAAACATTCCTCCGCTTCCGCAAGCCGGATCGAAAATTCTTCCTTTATACGGTTCGAGCATTTCAATTAAAAGACCAACAATGCTTCGCGGAGTGTAAAACTGTCCGCCTTTCTTTCCTTCAGCATCAGCAAACTGTCCGATAAAATATTCATAGACTCTCCCAAGTGTATCTTTACTTTTACTTTCTTTATCTCCTAAACCAATTGTTCCGATTAAATCAATTAGCTCTCCAAGTCTTTGTTTATCTAAGGCAGGTCGAGCATAATCTCTCGGCAGAACTCCTTTAAGTGAAGAGTTATCTCTTTCGATGGCATCCATTGCGTCATCAACAATTTTTCCTATTGTCGGCTGTTTCGCATTTTTTTGCAGATAATCCCATCGAGCTTCTGGTGGAACCCAAAACGTATTTTTAGCTTTATACTCATCAATATCTTCAGCGTCTCCCTTTTCTTCTAAAATATTTTTTTGAGCATCTTTGAAAGAGTCGGAAATATATTTTAAGAAAATTAAGCCAAGAACAACATGCTTATATTCCGCAGCATCCATATTGCTTCTCATCTTGTCTGCCGTTTGCCAGAGCTTCTGCTCAAAGCCCAAGTCGCCTTTGGAATTGTTATTTATCATGGAAAATCAACAATACTCGAGGTTAAAAATTTATTTATTCCAGAAAATCGTCAGAGTTTTTTCAGTCCGCTCCCGTCTCTTTCTTTGTCATCTCAACAACCCTCAAATAATCCTGCAATGCTGGATTTAAAACAGATTTATTTATATTTGAAATGGCCCGATAATAATATTTCAACTCGCTGTTTGTGAGCTTTTCGTGATTGTAAATTTTTTCCATTATTTTTATCTTCGCGGGAGAAAATAAAACTTGCAGTCCTTTATTTAAGTCCAAATTTATTCTTAATTTTGATTGTTTTTCTATTATTTTCTGCCCTTGCTGATTCTTTTTTAGCTGGCTTTCAGCAAATGCTTCAGCATAATTTCTAAATTCTTCAGGCGAAAACTTCACAGTTATCTTATTATCCTGGATTGCTTTACCCAGAGAATTTTCTATTTTTTCTTTTCGGTAAATCTTATTTGAGATTAGAATGGCCTTGTTGAATTCTGTTTTTTCTTCTTTGGTTAATTTTAAAATTATTTTTTTGTAATCAAATGGTTCATTTAATAACGTCGGCAGACTATAATTTAATCGCGGATTATTTTGTTTTAAAATATCCATTATTAATTCATCATTCGAATTGTATTCTGGAAGCTCCAAAAAAAATCCGCGCCTTTCCAAAGATTTAATCAGTTTTGCGCTTATCATATTCTTTCTCCAAGTGTTTAAATTTATAATCATAATCGGAAATTAGTGAAGTTTCTGCAATAGAATAATATCTTTTTTTCAATAATTCAAAATTTAACTTCTGGCTCTTTATTATCAGAATTATGTCCTCAATATCCCTCTTTTCAGAACGGGAAATTTTTGTGATGATTAAGTCATACCAATTTAAAATATAAAGTTTAACTTTGCCAATTTCTTTTATTTTTTCAGATTTTTCCTTCCAATCAGCCGGAAACGGAATTCCCATAATAAAACCGTCATAAAAAATATCTATTCTTATATCATTCAATCTCCAGATGTTGCAAATTTTATCCGAGCGTTCTTCTCTAAGCCCAGCCAGTCCGAATAATTTTTTTATTCTTGAATAACTTTCTGCTGTCAAAAAATCAATGTCTTTGGTGGACTCTTTTATATTTTTCAAAACCATTGCAGTTCCGCCAATCGCAAATAATTCCAACGGTTCGTTTAAATCTGCGATTAAGTTCAGGAAATCATTCAGTTCAGTTATTCCTGTTAACCTAACGTTCTTAAACTTATTTTCATACATTTTAATACACCTTTTCATACTAATTTATATGGATATTTAAACCTTTCGGAAGGTTCAGGTTTTTTATTTATAGAATCTTTAACTCTTCATTCTCGCCATTATTTTATCTGCAGTTTCGCCTGCAGTTAATTTCGAACTATCAATAACAATAAATCTTTTCTCCATTTTAATAAACTCTGAAAATTTATCATGAAGATATATAGCTCTCTCTTTCATTGCTTCCTCACCTCTTTCTAAATCTCTTTTGGCAACAGTCTCTTTGTCTGGCAATAACAAAAATATCTTTAGATTGCAATCACCTAAATTTTTCAAATAAAAATCAAATCGGTCGTTCGTACAAACAACATCGTCTAAAAATACATTAAATCCTTCTTCATAGAAACTCTTTGCTATGAGACAGGCATTTCTTGCTCCAAGAGACAATTGTCTTTTCCACTCACTATCTCCTATCCTCGCTCGACCATTTTTAATCAAGTCTCTTAGACTATCTGAAGAAACAATAGCACTATTCTTTATCTTTTTTGCCAGAATTTCGCCTACTGTTGATTTGCCTGCGCCCGGCGGTCCCGTTAATATTACTATTTGATTTTTCATTTCAACCCTTCATCACGGCGAGCGGTTTCAGCCTCACAACTAAATTTCCAATTCCGTTTTCATGGCTCACTCGAACGACTTCTTCGACGTCTTTGTAAACTTCCGGCGCTTCTTCAACCAAGCCGTCTTTGCTTCCAGCTTCGACAATTATGTCTTTCTTGTTTAAATTTTCTTTAATTGTCTCGGCGCTGAATTCTTTTGACGCCCAAGTTCTCGAATGCACTCGTCCCGCGCCGTGCGCTGTCGAACCAAAAGTTTTTTCTTCCGCTTCTTTCGTTCCAACTAAAATATAACTCGAAGTTCCCATAGAGCCAGGAATTATTACGGGCTGGCCGACTGCCTGATAATCTTTTGGAATTTCTTTTCGTCCAGGACCAAACGAACGCGTCGCGCCTTTTCTGTGAACGCAAAGTTTCATCTTTTTTCCGTCGACAACATGCTCTTCAATTTTAGCGATGTTATGCGCAACATCATAAACTAAATTTATTTTTGCTTTAGGAAAATATTTTTTAAAAACTTCTCGAACCTGATGCATGATTACTTGCCTATTACAAAACGCGTAGTTCACCGCGCAATTCATCGCGCTAAGATATTTTTTCCCAAGCTCAGATTTTATCGGCGCGTTAATTAATTCTCTGTCCGCAAGATTCGCAAAACCATATTTATCTTCCATTAATTTTATATAATCCGACGCGACCTGATGCCCAAGTCCTCGCGAACCGCAATGAATCATTATCGTTATATTATCTTTTTCAATTCCAAATTTTTTCGCAATTTTCTCATCAAAAATTTTGTCAACTTTTTGTATTTCTAAAAAATGATTTCCGGAGCCAAGAGTTCCGAGTTGATTTAATCCTCGCGCAATCGCACGCGAAGAAACATCCGCGACGTCGGCATTTTTCATTCTTCCGTTCTCTTCCGTATGTTCTAAATCATCTTTCGTCCCAAATTTATTTTCAATTGCCCAGTCCGAACCTTTTTTCATTACCTCTTTCAAATCTTTTTCAGAAAATTTTTCTTTTGTTCCTCGGCCAACCCCCGAAGGAACACTCCGAACAATGTCATGCAAAATTTCTTTTCTTTTTTTCATAAATTCTTTCAAAGGAATATTCGTCGATAAAACTCGAACTCCACAATTAATATCATATCCAACTCCGCCGGGAGAAATAATTCCTTTATCTAAATCAAACGCGGCAACTCCTCCGATGCTGAATCCGTAGCCCTGGTGAGCGTCCGACATTGCCATAGAATATTTTACAATTCCTGGAAGTGAAGCAACATTTTTCACCTGCTCAAGTGTCTTATCTTTTTTCATATCTTCCATAAGCGCGTCGCTAGCAAAAATCCTCGCCGGAACATTCATTTTTCCTTCTTTCGGAATTTCCCAAACCGAAGCTGATATTTTTTTGAGTTCTACCATAAAATTATATCTTTCAAGAATTTATTAAACTATCTAAATATAATTTAAATGAAAGTAAATCTTACTGCGCTGTTCCAAAATAATTTAACTTGATCTCAACCCAACTTCGTTCGTTCCATTCACTCTCAGTATTTTTTAGCGAAATCGCCGAACTTGTGCAGGCGATTGAGCCAACAAATCTGCGAGGCGAGAAATTTCGCGAGAAAATAATTCCTACTAAGATTTCGAGCGGGGTTTCGAGTAGAAGCCGAGCAGGTAATTAATCCGCTCCGCGCCCGTTTTCAACAGGGCGCTCCGCCCGAAAAGAGTTAAGTGCCGAAAATCTTGGGCTCGGATTGCAAAATTTTAATTTTTTTAGTTTTTAAAAAATTTTCTCCGTTCAAAAAATTAATAAACTCCCCTATCTTCAATTTCCCATGGCGCCCTCATCAATTCAAAAATACGCAACAAAAGTAAACGGAAAAGGCAACAAAGATATTTTTTTATTCACTCTAAGCACTTGCGTCTGGTGTTCACGAGCAAAAGAATTTCTGCAAAAACTCGGCCTAAAATATTACTACATCAACGTCGACGAAACCGACGGAAAACAGCGGGATGAAATAGTCGCGGAACTGGACAAATTTAATTCTTCTCACTCTTTTCCAACAATAATAATTGACAATAAAACAATTCTCGGCTACGATGAAAATGAATTAAGGAAGCTCGCTAGATAAAAATCAAAATACTAAGATGAAAAATCCAGAAAAACCCAACATCCCCGATGAAGAAGTCGAAAGAATTTTTAATATTCTCAGCAAAACAACTCCGAAAACAGGTTACTATCTAAACCCAGATAAAGAATTCACGAAAGGTTTGATAAAAAGTTTGCTCGTCAACGGAAAACGCTACGGCTATTGGGCCTGTCCCTGCCGTCTCGCGTCAGGCAATGCAAAAAAAGATGCTGACATAGTTTGTCCCTGTCCTTATCGCGTTCCTGACGTAAAAGAATTCGGCTGTTGCTATTGCGCACTTTACGTTTCAAAAGACGTCGCCGACGGCAAAAAACAAACGCGCTCGATACCGGAACGACGGCCGACGAAGTAATTCTAAAGATTTTTATAGTTAGAAAAAATAAGTTTAATTATGCGTATCAAAAAGAGAAGTCCGACTAGAATAATAGAAGGTGAAGAAAGTCATAAATATGAGCATGCTTATGTAAAATTTCCTGGCGAGAAAATAATTCCCGTCACATTAAGTTCTCAAGAAACATCTACGCCATATGGTGGAACTAGATTAGAAGTAAAAAATGATATGGAAAAGATAAAATATCTATGGCAAAACCACAACAAAGCAAGATATACTCATATACACACCCATCCTTATTCGCCAAACAATCCAGAATTTGGAAGTAGGAAAATAACACACAGTCCTCTTCCAAGTTCCAAAGATATGGGTAGATTCTTGGGGGACGATAGCATCAAAAGTATGGTCATTGCTCAAATTAATCGGGACACAAATGTCATTGAAGGCTATTTTTGTTTGAGAAAAACAAAAAACACAGAACCTATGGGATATTATGCAATTGATAAAGACGTAACTCTTTCAGAAGTATCTAAATATGGAGTATTCTCCAGAATACCAAAACTATTTGGTATTGGTGTCAGACAGAGGAAAATTATCAAATCTTTGAAAAGATATGAGAAAAATAATATTAACGTTCAGATAGCAGATAAACCTGAACAACTTTTTCCATTAGTTAAAGGATTGGTAGAAAAATATTCCCTTCACTATCGTTTTGTTCCAGCAGAAGGATATGAACCAGATGAGTTTAACATCGGCTTTGTTAGGAAACGAACTGGACTCGAGCAAAAGCTCTCGGCAATAATTGCCGTCAGCGGTTTCACCGCAAGTTTATTTTTTATGGCTTCGAATTTTACAGGAAATGTTATCGGAAATTTAAATTCTAATTCAACTAGCGTAATAGGAATTATTTTATTTTTGGTTGGATTGATTGGGACGTTTTTTTATTTTCACAGAAAGAAGAAATAACCTTTCCCATTAAAAATAAAATTCCCTGCTCGCAGCCTAAACCGTTCGTATTATTATCTCTCAGCATTCGTCAGCGAGATTTCCGAACTCTGAGGAAATCGAGCCAGATAATCGCGAGCGAAGCGAGCGGAAACTATTCGCTCCGTTTCCAAGAGTTAATATAAAAAATCTTCGGCTCTGATTACATAAACTTTTTATCTTCCTTTTTTGCTAGATCAACAATAATGTCTATTCTTTTCTTTTTTGTTTCTGGAAGTTTGGCTTTCAAAAGCCATCTCAATAAAGTCCGCTTATATGATGTAGAAAATGAATCAAACTTTCCTCTCGCTTTTTCCTTATTTAAAATTTCTGCAAGATCCTCGGGAACTTCGGGGTTTGCTGGAATCCCAAAGTCATGCGTTGGTCTCGAAAGGCCATGCTTATATGCAGACAATCCTGCCGGAGACATTTTTCCTTGCTTTTCTAATTCTCTCGCGTAACCTATGGTATTGTTGCTCCATCGGCTATTCTTGTTTCTCTTTACAAAAGTAATAATATATTTTTCATCATCCAGTCTATTTACCGTCGTATCAATCCAGCCAAATCGGATTGCCTCAATCATTGCTTCTTTGTGTGAGGGACTTGGTTTTCCCGTGTGCTTTTTGTATCTTATGAGACCAATTTTATTTTCCTTCTCATGATTTTTTTCAAGCCAAGTGCCCCATTCCTCTTTCGTTTTCGCATAAATTTTTTTATGAAGAGCCATAATAATAAACATCAACTAAAAGTTATAAATATAACTATAACATAAACTTTTGTTTGCAGAATTTTAATTCACTTAAATCTATCCTTAAAAGTTTCAAGATACGTTACCAGCAAAGGCAATAATATCGGACCGATAAATATTCCAACAACACCAAACATGGCGGCTCCGCCGATAACTCCAACAATCACAAGCACTTGATTCACTTTAGCTTTTGCATGAACTATTTTCGCAAGTAGAAGATTGTCAATTAAACTGATTACTAAAATGCCATATACAAACAAACCTATTCCCTTAACCAACATCCAATAATCATGCGAAAAATAACCGGCCAAAATCAAATATAACGAAGCAGGTATCCATATAATCGCTGTCCCTATACTAGGAATCAAAGCGCAGAATGCCGTCACAACACCTAAGACGATTGGAAAAGGAACACCAAATAGATAATATCCGATGGTTCCAGTAAGTCCTTGAATTATTGCAACAAGTAGCTGTGCATAGATGACCGTGTGAGTTATGTTTCCGAATTCTCCGACAAGCCTTTTTTTCGTTTTTGTTCTTACCGGAAGGAAGTCGCTTACTTTTTTTAATATACTCTCCCAATCTTTTAGTATAAAATATGCTATAACTAACGTAAGAAAAATTTCCGCTATTATTATTGGTATACTTAGAATAAGGAGAGTTATCTTTTCTTCCAGAATCGGCAGAAATTTTTGCAGCTCTTTATCAAAACCAAACCGGGATAAATGTTCCCTGCTGAATTTTTCTGCTTGATTAACCAGCAAACAAACTTTTGATTCTGAACTAGTGCATCCAAAACCAAACAGCGCCCCTTTCTCAATATTATTTGACAGTGAACCATAGAAAGAAAATCCCTGCTGTGTAACTTCAAACGCCAGAAACGCAAATGGGATTAGTACGATAACCGATATAATAATTAATGACAGAATAATTGCAATGAATTTACTTTTTATTTTTTTATTCATTCTTTTATATACTGGAAAAGAAATATACGCGAGAAGTATGCTGCTTAAAAGAATAGTTATCATCGGTCTGATAAGCATAAATAACAAAACTAATACAAGTATGAATAATATAAACGGAACTATTTTTTGATACTGATTAGAGGTCTCCATAGTGTGAAAAATGTAACCAAAATTTATCTCGCTTCCGTTTCGCCGGGTGATGCTGAACTAGAATCTTCTTTATTTTCCGAATCTCCCTCGGCAAATCTATAGTGTCTCGTTATTTTTATTTTCGCCGTATCTTCAATCACGTCGCCAGTTTTATCCGGCAGTAATTTCATATTGTGAATATCAATTCCCTGAATTTCTATCTCAACTTTTCTAATGCTCGAATGATTTGGCGTGAGCACGATTGTCTTGTGATCTGGCCCCCACTTTTTCTCAAACGTTCCCGAGGTGTAATTGAATTTGTCCAACGGAATATTCGGAAGAGCAGAACAATCCGCTTTTAGATAAATCAAATAATCTCCGTAGGTCATTATCGGTATTGTTCCTTTTCCCTCGCTCTTGCTCTCGTCTTCAAAACGCGCAGCATCTTTTTTGGGTATATAGTACAAACTATCTTCTTGATTTATACAATTTTTTATTTCGTCTATTTTTTCTTCCTTTGTCTGTTCCATTTTATTTTTCCTTTCTCTTGTCGCCCAGAAGTTATTTGCAACGATTGCAAATAATCTCCTTAAGTTCTCATGATATTTTTTCCAGCAGGTCTATTTTTTACCATGCCTTTACCGCCATGATGACTTTTCTTTGCTCTTGCCTTTGCAGCTTTCATTCGACCGCCTCGACTTTTCTTTGCCATTTTTTATTTTCCTCCGTTTAAATTTAAAACTATAAATCAATTAAAAAAATCCAATCAATCTAACTGTTAAGCTTTTTTTATCGTGTGAGCTATTACCGAAATTATAAATAATATCACAAAAATTACTGCCAACCATTTTGCTATTGTAAAAGAAACTCCTGAGATTAATCCAAATCCAAATACTCCTGCAATTACCGCTACGACTAAGAATATTACCGCCCAAATTAACCAGCTTGTTACGCCTTTTTTGTTCATTTTACTTCATTTAACTAAAGCGTCTCAAGTATATATACTCATGCAGTATAATTCCAAACTTCAAAAATTTAATCATCATCCAAAAACATCAAACTCTGCGCCGCGGCGCATTAATTCAGCTCGAACCGCTTCTTGCTTATCAACTACGCTTTTCCCTCGAATAGGAGTTCTACCTCTTGGATTATCTCCAGGCACGTTTCCAAAACCAAAAAAAGGATCTTTCAAATCAGCACGATACCACAATGAGTCAGGCCTCATTTCTTCATCCTTTCCATCGAGATAAGATTCCATCCATTCTCCCATTTTATATTTAAACAAGAATCATTTATAATTATTTCTATTCTCTAGAAAATAATTTTCCCTGCTCCTAACTTAATTCGTTCGTTTCATTCATTCTCCGTTCTTTCTTAGCGAAAAAATCGAGCAGCGAATGAAATGAGCTCCATTAAATAATTTGAGCCAACAAATCACGAGCGCGAAGCGCGAGCCAAAAGATTATTATAGTTAGAAAAAATTATTTTTCTATGGGTAAAAAGAGAAGTTCGAAAAGTGTAATAGATGAGAGAGCTTCATACATAGATTCCAATGGATGGAAAGATAAATTAAAACGCCAGTTAGAACTTATTCACGTTTGTAATCCTAAATATATTTTTTTAACTGAAAGCGCAGCCATATCCAACGGATACATTCTAAAAGAGGCTTGGAAAAAAGCTTATCCTGATGAAAAACCACCAATATTTTATAGAGTAAATCCTCGTGCAGATATATTTTCTAATAGCTATCCGCCTTCATCAAAGAAAAAAAAGATTGTTGAAGATTTTTTTAAAAAGAGAATAAAAGATAGGGACGCAGGAATTATGATATATGATGAAATGGGGGTATGTGAATCTAGCGAACGTATTCAACACTTTCTAAAAAACCCGGAAGAGTATGGTTATAGTCCAGATATAAAATGTTCGCGAGTTTTTCAAAGTGTACTCGGTCGTGATGATTGTGAGTTAGAAGCAATGCGGTCTGGAAGGTTACATCTTGCCTTGCCAAATGTACCTGAAGGTTATAGGGATTTACCTTATACAAAAGAACAAAGTGAAGAAAGAGTGAAAGATTTGTATAAACTGACACCTCGTCAATTTGAAGCTAAATATAAGGAGAAACCAGTCCGGAAAGTTTATGGAAAACTCCTAGATAAATTCCTACATTTAAGTGGAACGCAAGTATCTGGACATACTTTCGATGATAGTTACATTACTTCAAAGAATTCGGGAAAGTCTTTAGCCTATCAGTCACCACGAAGAAAATATGCTGCAACCCATGGAAAAAGTGAAATAGATCATGGATTAAGAGGAGTTATCACGGGAAATCAGGAATTTGTTGGATTTTGTAAAACATACGGAAAAGAGTTAGGCGAAGAACTTCATGAAGAATTACAACGTCGGCAGCAACGAGAAGATTTGACTTCGAAAGTTGCAGGATTTTTTGCTATTGGCGGTTTCGTCGCAAGTTTATTTTTTATGGCTTCGAATTTTACAGGAAATGTGATTGGAAATTTGAATGGAAACTCTGAAAGTACTATCGGAATTATTTTATTTTTAGTTGGATTAGTTGGAACATTCTTCTATTTTGGTAAAAGAGACAATTAAAAAATCAAACATCCAGCACGAACTGGCACTTAATCGTTCCGTCCGGCTCCTTTTGAAAAAACATATCGTTGTAAGTTATCGCTTTCACGCTATTTGAAATTTTATATCCCGAAGCTTTGTCTCCAATGACTTCGGCCGAAAGTTTGAAAATATCCTTGTCCAATTTTATATCTGTGACACGCGCCAAAATAAAATCCTCCGCATCGTATAAAAACAAAAATTCCTCAAGAAAATTATATAGCAAAGATTCCAAATCTTTTCCAGAAACATTTATTCTATGTTTGTAAACCTCGCCAACCATCATTTTTCCGGCAATAACCTCCCGCAAGGCCAGCGCCGCTGTAACAAAAACCTCTTTCACACTTTTCTCTCTAACATCGATTTTTACGTCCGCCGTGTGCGGTATGAAAGTATAAGGCATGGAAAAACAAGGTATTCGGAGTTTTTAAGTTATTTGATGGTGAAATAATATTCTCCAAATCATTATAAACCTCACCACATTTTATCTTTCATGAAAAACGTAAACAAACTTTTGATTGAAGAAATTAAAGGACTAATCATGGAAGCCCTCATGAAAAATGATCTTGCATTTTCAGAACTTCTAGAAAAAACAAATTTGAGAGACCACGGCCAGCTTAATTATCATTTGAAGCTTATGCAAACTGAAGGTCTGGTTGAAAAAAACGGCGAAAAATACACGCGAACACCCCTCGGAGAAAGACTCGGGGTTTACATAAATCAATTCCAGTCAAAAGAAATGTACCCGCTTTCCGTTGTCTGTGCAATAATTCGAAACGAAAAAAAGGAAATACTTATGATTCAGCGCGCAAAAAACCCGCAAAAAGGAAGATGGGGATTTCCCGGCGGAAAAATCGCGATGGGGGAAACAATTTCGCAGGCAGCAGAAAGAGAGACACTGGAAGAAACAGGATTAAAACTAAAAACAAAAAAGGTTAGTGGGTTTTTTCCTTCGATCGTTTATTCAAATGGAAATTTATGTTTTCATGCTAATTTAATTGTCGTACACATGGAATCTGTGAAATCCGGCGTTGAAATAAAACGTGACCCGAATGAACATGATGACGTAAAATTTGTCAGTCTGAAAGAAATTCCAAACTATCCATTAATAGCAAATAATGAATTTATTATTCCTCATTTAGACAAAGATGATTTTTGTTTTCAAGAATTAATTACTAAGGAATAAATTAAAATTTACTGGCTCCGCGCCAGGCTTGCGCCATGGCGCTACGCTACTTTACCGGGGTTAATAAAGAAAATATAAATTCTGGTTTGCAAATTTTAAAAATAAATTTTCCATCTCTGAACCTAACTCGTTCGTTCCATTCACCCTCAATACTCGTTAGCGAAATCTTCGAGCATGAGGAGAAGATTGAGCCAATAAAATATGCGAGGCGTAGCCGAGCGTAAAGATTATTTTGGTTGGAAAAGATATATAAATAATTGCAAAAATATTTAAATTAATAATCTTTGAAGAAGTTACCATGAATAAAATATCCATCCATGTCTTATCGGCCATAGTAGGTCTACTATTTGGTTATTATTCAACACACTTTCCAATGTTACCAAACGATTGGACTTGGGGATTTATTTTTACAAACTATTGGTGGCTAATGCTAATATTCTTCGCAATAGGTTATGGGATAACTTTTTCAATCTTATATTTTTTCAATAGAAAGAAATAAAAATTTATTTCACCCACACAAACAACTTAATTTTTCTTTCAGCATACTCCACGTTTCCAGTCGGACCGCCAGTAAATATCAAAGTGTCTCTCGCATAAACCTCTTTATTTCCAGAAGGATAACTTGCCAGTCCGCACACTTCCTCCGGCCGGCATATCGTAAGATTATAATCTAAATTTCCCCCAATTCTCGTTTTAATAAAATCATAAATTGTTTTATTTTCATAATTTATAACTGCCAACCTCAAACTGTCATTATATGCAATTTCGTCAAGAGTTCTTTGCTCCAAATTCAATATTCTTCCGGATAAACTCGACTGGTTAGTTCGGTAATAAATGTAAACAAAAACACTTAAAATTAACATAACTGCGACGAACGCTTCAACAATTCTTATCCATCCCCTCTTAGCTACCATACAACTACTTGTAACGTAGCGCTATTTATATTTCCTTCGGTGTTAATAACTCTAATCAATCTGTCGCTCGAATAAACATCAACATTTTTCGTAATTGTCTTCTCACATCTCGCAATTTCCACTCCTGAGCTGTCCTTAACCAAAAACCCAAAATTCCTCGACGCCGGAATAGCAAAATTTTCCTTCAGCTTTTCATATCCCGCGCCGTTGCACATTTTATTTAGCTCATAAATCGATTTGTTCGAAGCAAAATTTATTGGTTTCGTCTGCCCAATTTGATATTCCGAATTTGCCGTGCCATCATAATTTAGTTCCTTACAACCAGATAAACTGCTGTCATCAAACTCTGTAGAAAAATAAATATCATAAAACACATCTCTAATCTCCGTATCCCCAATATAAATTCTCTTATCGTCTCCAGTCTTAACATATTTAGCCCCAAACTTTACTCCTCCAGATTTTGCAATCACTTTCATTCCGCTCTCTGGAAAAAATGAATCACCTATAGAAAAACAAGTTTCCGGAGGATTAAGATTTTCTACATTTCCTTTAACTTTTATTGAAGTAGTCAGAACATTTATTGTAATATTTTTTTCAATTGCATCAGATACAATGCCGTTTATCGTCGGATTGTAATCATTTTGCTTGAACGGATTCAAAATTATAAATATAAGCACTACAAAAATCACAAAAATCGCGAACGAGATTATCATTTCTATATGTTGCTGTCCTTTAGACTTCATTTTACACCGCCGGCGTTACAAACGCGTTTGTTCCGGTAAATATCAATACCGAAATAACAACAAGAAAAAAAGAATGTTTTATTCCCGCTTTCAAATCTCCCTCTGAAATTTTTCCTATAACCAATCCCGCGAAAAATCCCTGAACAATCAATAGCCAAAGAAACGCATTGCTCAATTCTTGCGGAGTAATCGCCGATATACTCATCATCTCAGAAAATCCGCTCCCCTCAATATTTCCCCCGACGTTTCCGAATACAGAAAGCATCGGAACAATTTTGAATTGCATAACTAAAATTATTACAATAAATATAAGAAAAATAATATATCCCTGAACAACCAGATTAGAAATCATCGCTCTCCTTTCTTTAGTAAGTTTTTCCATCTCGCTTATAGACTTAGCCACAGATTCCAAAATTTGCCCTATATCTCCGCCGGCCTCTTCTGCTTGTTTTATCGTCGCCACCGCTCGGGAAATTGAAACAATGTGAACCTCTTTCGCGAAATTTTGCAGTGACTCTCTTACAGAAATTCCCAAAGAAATCTGATTAATTAATTTTTCTACATTCACGGTCAGACTTCCGTAATTTCTTCCTCTCAAATTAATTATACTCTTGCTTATCGGAGTTCCGGAATTAACGCTCTCAACTAGATCTCGCGTCAAACTCAAAAACATTTCCTCTTTTTCTTTCGTCCTTTCAGTTTCAATGACGCTCGACATTACAAACGGAGCGGCCATAACAAATAATCCAATTCCCACCAAAAAATAAAATACTCTGTTTCCATAAAATAAAATGCTGACTATTAAAATTATAATTCCCAGTGATATTCCAAGATAATGACTTTTATTTAATTTCATCTTTCAGCCTGCCTCAAATGCAAAAACGCAATGAAAATTACATTTATCAACGCGACGCTCAAAGCCATCACCAGCGTCAAAAAGCTCAAACTCAAGTCGCTGAATCCGGTCATCTTAATCATTATCATCATGAGCATCATTATCATCGGCGCTGCAATAACTGTGCTTATGTAAATATTCATGAACGTTTCGGCAGTCTTATTGTATTTCTGCCTCTCAAGATTGTATTCAAAAATTGCATTGTCAGCTTTTTTTCTCAAATAGTCAGACAAACTTCCTCCGGAATTTATCGTAGTTGACATTCCGTTCAACAACTCCGCAAGTTTCTCGCTTGAAGATTGCATCGCAGAATTTCTCAAAGCCGTCGACAAATCATATCCGTATACATTTATCTGATTAATTAATCTTGTCAGCTCCTTGCTTGTGTAAGGATAATCCTCGCTCATAACTATAACTTTGAAAATTTGGTATGGAACAATTCCCGAGCCGGCGATGGATGCCATGTGGATTATTACAAACGGAAGCTCATTCTCAATTCTTCCGCGAAGCGATTTCGCTTCAATACTCGGATAAAAATACATCAAAAAAAACATCGCGACTGGAATCGCAAAAATTATCCAGAACAATTTCAAAAATCTCATCAAAAAACCTTCGCTAACCAGCGAGATAAATGGATATTCTAATCCAACATTAAATATCATCAGAAGAATCAGAATAAAAATGGACGCAAAAAATGAAAGCAAAGTTGTAAATAAAATAACTGATATGTAACTTCCCAAAATAATTTGCAGATTTGATTTCTTAATGTCTTTTTTTAGTCCGGAAAAAAATTCATTTCCAGCAATTTTCGTAGATAAACTCAAAAAAATTCTGTTTGAAATAGCAACATACTTGCTCGGTTTCTTAAACTGCATAACCGGTTTTTCTGTCTCGACCTTCATAGACTTTTTTATTCTTTTCAGAGACGATTCCTCAATATTAAGCTCTTTCAGAAATCTTTCCTTATCTTTTTTTCTCAAAGTCAGATTAATTTTTTCAGAGCCAATATTTTCATAGCTGACATTTATCAAATCTGTCTCTCTCTGCGAAGTTTTTTTCCATTTGTCCTCGACAAATTCCATCTTAGGAAGTTCTTTCGCCATTTTTATATTATCCAAAATTTCCGGAAACGAATCGTTCAGTATGACGAGCTGATTCATCAAAGATTTGGCCATCTCCTTTTTCTTTTCAAAAGATTTATCGTCCTGCGAAGGCATTCCAAAAACTTCCTTTAACTTTTCAACAATTTCTTTCTCCCGTTGAATATTATTTTTCAAAGCCTCAAAACTCATTTTTTCACAATCTCCGCTATCTGTTTATTAATTTTAATAATCAAATTTTTCGATTCCTGAAACTTTTCGAAATTCCCCTCATTAAAACTTCCTTCCAGAATAATCTCGCTTTCATCAAGGCTTTTTATGAGCTGCTCTACAAAATCCAAATCCTCTCTTTTCATAAAAAATTAAGTCAATTTGGCTTTTTATATATAACGCTTTCGAAAAGAATAATTCCGATGAATGCCAGCGTTGTTAAAATACTCATTTTCAGATTAAAGTTTTCAATAAAAATCAAATCTCCGACCGCTAAAATACTCGCAAAAATAATTCCCGCCTTAAACCATTTCTTTCCATCTTTAAGCTCCTCTTTCGTCTTGCTGGCAAGAAAAATTCCAATCGGCCAAGCCAGCACAATTAAAACCAAACAAATCACCCATTTAATCGCCTCAATCATTAACTTTTTAATTGCACATAGTTTAAATCTTTTACCATGAACTTCGCAATCATCGTTTCAAAGAAAGACAAAGCCGGAATGAACGTAAAGAAACAGTTGGAAAAACTGAACTCGAAAATTCCAATATATGAGTTTGAAAAAGAATCTATTTACCTAGAACATATTGACGAAAAAATAAAAGAAGATTTCATAATTTTCGCGACAAAACATCAGTCAGTAAAACATAATAAAACACTGTCAATTCACGTCGCTGGAAATTTCAAAGGAAACGAACTCGGCGGAGAGAAAGGAAAAGTTTGCACTTCGAATGCATCAATACTAAAGAATTTTTTTCTCGAGTTAGATAAAAACTATAAACAAAACGAGCACACCGCAAAAAATTATTCTCTCACTTTAGAATGCACGCATCACGGCCCGCTCATAGAAAAACCCTCACTGTTTATAGAAATCGGCTCGTCCGAAGAAGAATGGAATGACGAAGAGGCCGCGAAAGTTATTGCGAAAACAATTCTCGAAGCAATAAAAATAAATTCAAAACATCCCGCGATAGTCGGTCTCGGCGGTCCGCACTACTGCCCAAACTTCAACAAAATAGAATTAAATTCCAAGTATGCAATTAGCCATATAATTCCGGAGTATCTTATGCCGATAACAAAAGAAATGCTCGAAGAATCAATAAACAAAACACAGGAAAAAATAGAATTTTTTGTTTTAGACTGGAAAGGCCTAGGAAAATCCGACGACCGCCAAACCGTGATAAAAATTCTCGACGAAATGAAATTAGAATGGAAACGGACTAGCGAAGTGGAAAAGGGTTAAATTGTATACTCCATCGACAAAATATTAATAAACTAAAATATTTATCAGATTATATGATTCCAAGACGGATTTTCGAATTAATGGCAGAAGAAAGGTCTAGAACTGCTATGGACAGAGATGAACACGGAAGACCAATTGAAGAGCAAGAGCCTACAAGAAAACCAGATAGCAAAAGAGCATACATGGGTTACAAAGATTTTCCAAAAGATTATTCTGCAACAAATCAACCCCGAAGTCGTTAAAAATATTCTGGAAAATTGCTGAGAAATAAATTCATCCTCCGAAACATTTAAATATACTTATGTATACAGAAGTATATGGAAATAGAACAAACAACAATAAGAATAAACTCTAGAACTAAATTAGAATTAGATCAGTTTAAGCAATACAAAAATGAAAGTTATGACGAATTGGTCAGAAAATTAATCGTTGTGGCCAAGACTTGCGAAAAAGAACCAAAGTTAAGCCAGAAAACAATTCTAGAAATAAAAGATGCCCGAGAAAGAATAAAACACGGAAATTTTTACACTGAAGAAGAAGCTAAAAAGATATTGGGAATTTAATTCTATGAACGATATTTATAAATCCTAGATTCCATATTTTCAGATGTATCAGATTATTTTTGACAAAACCGCACTCGATGATTTGAACAAACTGGAAAAAGAGATAAAAGAAAGAATTTGGAATAAAATTCAACAGTGTAGGGAAAATCCATTTCACTTTCTTGAACATTTAGAAGAAATTCAAGGATCTAAATTAAGAGTCGGAGATTATCGCGTAATCGTAGATGTTGATCAAGCGAATAATATTTTAAAAGTTTTAAAGCTCGGTCATAGAAAAAATATCTATGAAAATTAAACTTTTCGTCCAATAATCGCTCTTTGGTCAAACTTAAACAAATAAATCTTCTCATTCATTTCCCCAAAACAAATCTATTTAAACATTAATTTCTTATTCCGGTTATGAAAGACGGTGAAAAATTTGAAAACGAGCAAATATTGCAGCGTTCTGCAAATTATACTTCTGTTGATGGTTGGTTTCTTTCTATTGCTGTAACTTTATTCACCTTAATGTTAACAATTAAAATTGAACTGCTCTCTTCATGGATGATTGCAACTCAGCTCGTTTTGTCGATATGTCTTTGGATGGGAATAATCGTCTCACAGGCAAAAATCGTAAATCTCGAGAGCATAAAAAAATATTATGCCCTAAACAAACTTTCTTCCGGAATAGCTATGGCCTTCACTTACAACGTTATCGGCCTTTTAATTGTAAAATACGTTTTTTTCTCCACAGGTTTAATATTTTTCGCAATTTTTTTATTTTATAATCTTTACACTCTTTACGGCCATATAAAAGCACGCAAAAAAGGAAAAATTTTCAGAGATATTTTAATAATAGCGATTTTAGTTGTCGGCGGCATATTACCTTCTTTCGGAATATTTATGTTTTAATTCCAATAAAATTATTTGTCAATTAAAAAAATAATTATTTATCTTTGTCCGAATTTTTATCTTTGCTTTTCTTAGACAACGCCACAATTCCCCAGGATACTCCTCCAACTATAGCGCCAATTCCTGCTATCCATGGCCCATATTTTAAAGTAATATCATAAGCCTTCTCCAATTTTTCCATAGAAGTTCCTTTAGGTACATTACTCGGAATCGGATTCTTTACGTTGTTTAAATTTTCATTTTCTGGTTCCAAATTTCCAGATTCTTCTGGTGGTGCCGTCGGAGACGGGGGATTCGATTCATCAGTCGGACTCAAATCTTTAGTTCCACTAGACGGAGCAGGTGATACATCTGGCACTGGCTCGTTTGCAAATCTATGATATTGAATCTTATTTTCGTAGCCAACTAACTGACTACCATCACTACTAGTCATAGTATGAAAATTATTACTATCAATAATATCAACATTTCCGCGAAATTCCGGGCTTGTAATATAATCATCACTAGTTATAACCATTTTTTTCCCGTTGCTATCAATAATATCCAAGTAAGAAAATTTATCCGAATCAGAATAAGCCAAATCCCCACACTTCCTTTTACACCTACGCTTGGATCATTCAAGTTTATTGTTCCAAAATCTCCCTGGCCACCCAATATAAAATTCTTTTTATCACCATCAAAATACATAACTGGATGATTTGAATTTGCTGCAACCGCATCACTAATTTTATTATTTGGTAAACTGATTATATCCCCGCCAGAGCTTATCGTTGCTAAAATTTTTTTATCCTTTCCAAGTGGGCTGAATTTTGTGTCAGGATTCAAAGTTATTTCAGTATTACCTGTCTCGATTTTTCCATTAAAACTATATTCCTTTCCCTCTTTAATTAAATAAGAAGTTCCATCTTTACTATCCAAAATTGTTTTGCCCGTATCCCAACTTGAACTAGCGTAACTAGAACTAATTCCACTTCTTCCAACACTAACAACACTTCCATCTTTCGTTGTAATCTGTGAGCCTTCACCGGCCTTTATATTAAAATTTCCTTCCTGCACTCGCGTATAATCAATTCTTCCATTATCTATAGACATAATTGTATGCTCCTTGATTACCTCAGCTTTTATTTTACCGCCAATCATCTTCGGTCCTTCATTACCATTTGCATCCTTGAAATTAAACCATCCTTGACTATCAATCTTTCCTTTAATCTTCAAATCTCGCAAATTTTTTGTGTCTACCGTCGTTCGAATCTTTGTATTTCCAGTAGTAATGTATGTTATCTCCCCCGTATTTTTATCATACTTTTCCAAATTCGCCCCGCCGGAAAAATCCAGATTATGTTTTTCATACCATGCTGCTTTCGCGTTTATATCTTTTAGATTATTCAAATTATTTGCATCGGCCGCAACCAAATCATCAAATCTCTTAAAATTATTTTGATTTTCTAATAGTTCAGGGGTTAGACCTATCTGCCCAAGAAAACTAGCATCATTATACTTAGTCGCATCACTTATATCCGCCGGTACAAATCCCCCAACCGCGCTCACTCCCCCAATTTCTTTCTCTGTCTCCCAGACAATATACGCGAATGCAAAAACACCGACGACTAAAATAAATATCTGCGCAAAAGAAATTGCCGCTCGTTTGCTTTTCAAATTTTCAATTATTATTTTTTCTTCATTCATCCGGATACCTCACAAAAAAGTTATACATATAATTTATGCCGATATGTTTTTCAGGAAATACAAATGTATAAAGCTCCGTATTATTTCCAGCATCTATTGATTCAACTGTAAAATTATTTTCTTTTGCAAGCTCGGCAATATAACTGACAGGAATATTTTTCATATCTTTTTTCTGCTCTACAACAAATTCGTAAACCAAATCATATTTTTCTGCAAACTTAAAATTAACTCGCTTGTTGTAACTTTCAAGAACTTTTGAATTAGTTCCTTTAGTCATTGTTATCGGAAAGTCAACATTTACATCGATAAAATCCTGACCTATTTTTAAATTGACAGATTTAACCTCTCCGACAGTTATTACATATCCTTGAGATTCTTCTTCACCGAATTCTCCGACGCAGAGTTTTAATATTTCTTTTATAGCAAGATTAAGCTCCGACTCAAGCACAGTTTTTGACGGCAGGTTCATTTTCCCACCCTCGTCTAAATAAACCGGAATATACAAGTCACCATAATTTTCCGCGTCGTCCGGTATGTTATAAAAATATCCTCCCTGAAGTCCTAAAAAATAAACTGAGTCCAGCGTCGAATTTTCAATGCAACCCTCGACGCGTTCCGGTATTCCCAAAGATTCCGGCTTGTTGAAAAGCGAAATAGGATTAATATTACTACTTAAAGAAAGAAATACCAATAATATAACGACAATAATTATTGCAACAATAATAAATATAGTCAACTGCCCCCTTTTCGAATTTCCCATAAAAATAAAGGCATTATGCTCTTTTAATCTTTTTGATTGTAAAAAAATATCTCAATCTACAAATTTTAAACGCGTCGTCCAATAACCGCTCTCTCGCCAAACTTAAACAAATAAACTTTTTCCTTTCCCCCCAGATTTTTTTCAAAAGAATTTCTGATTCTCCAATAATCTTCCGGCTCTACGTTAAATCTTATCTCAACGCTTCCGGCGTTGATATTTTTCAGCGCCTCAACGATTTTCTTTTCCTCAAAACTACAGTCGGCCAAAATCTCAAAACTATTTTTAAAAAATGAGCTTTTTACAAAATGATTCGACGTAAGAAAACTAAATTTTTCCTTTCTGTAAAATTTGACACCGGTCTTTTCTATAAGCTCATGAATTAAACCAGCTTTCGCAACGCTTTCATCAACTTCGTAAAGATAATTCATCAATAGGCCTTCAGGCAATTCTTCAAAACTAGATTTTCCAGAAAATCTTTCTCCCGACGGCAAAACGACAGCAGAACATTCCGCTTTTTTCAAATTACCGAAGTAAATGTCAAGTCGGTTTAATTTTCCATTCAAAGAAATATATTCTTTCTCGCAGTCAAATGGCACGTCTCGTATTTGTGGCGGAATTTCAATGACAATATTTTCCGTCAATTTTTTATATTTTTCCAAAAATTCAAATAAATTTGGTTTTATGTTTTCAATTTTTCTTTCCTCTTCATTCGCCGGTCGTTCCGTATCGCAAAAAACAATGTCCACATTTTTTAGTTTTGAAATTATCTTTTCATCTAGCGCGTCTCCGTGAATAAATTCAACATTTCTGACTTCAAACTGTTTCGCATTTTCTTTCGCTCGTTCAAATTTTTCCTCGTCAATTTCTATTGCGTAAACTTTTTTGCAAGTCCTAGCAAAAGCCAGAGTCTGCAATCCGATTCCGCAGCCAACCTCGACGAGCGTGTGACACTTCAATCTTTTTGCGCGGTAATTTGCGACGACGTCGGGCGTTCCAAATCGAATATCTTTCGGAGCATAACTAAGTTTTTTCAAATGCGTCGTTTTCTGCTTCGCCCGGTTCAGGAATCTTTTTCTCATTCATTTACCAAAGTTATCCAGTTAAAAAAACCATCGCATAAAAATAAAACGCCCGAACCAAGATTTGAACTTGGGAATCCGTGAGGAAACGAGATTTTTGTATTTTTAATTTGTAGCAATCTCGCGCCGTAACCGCTGGGCCATTCGGGCATAAAAATAAGGAGTTTAGTGCTCTTTAAAATGTTTCGAAAGAAATTTCTTTGCTCTCCCTTATTCACCTTCTCAGCTCAAACAGCAACATTAATAAGCCGATTTTATTCTCTTTAATTAATAGAAATGGAAAATTTTAGAAAACTGGGCCTTGGTGATGAACTCATCAGATCCCTCGAAGAACACAATTTCAGAACACCGACGGAGATTCAGGAAAAAGCGATTCCTCAAGTTTTAGTCGGAAAAGATGTTATAGCTGGCGCTTCAACCGGAAGCGGAAAAACTCTAGTATTTGGCTCAGGCATAATTCAAAATTTAGTTGGGCATTGCGGCGTTCAAGCTTTAGTTCTGGTTCCAACCCGCGAGTTGGCAGAGCAAGTCGCGCAATCTTTGGAAGATTTTTCCAAATATAAAAAATTAAAAATACTTTCCATCTACGGCGGAACTTCGCTCAATCCACAATTCCGAGATCTTCCAAAAGCGGATATCGTCGTCGGAACTCCTGGAAGAATTTTAGATCACATTGGAAGAAAAACAATTGATCTTTCAAAAGTAAAAATTCTCGTTCTTGACGAAATGGACACAATGCTCGACATGGGATTTATCCGAGATGTTGAAAAAATAATAAACCGTTGTCCAAAATATCGTCAGACTTTGCTTTTTTCCGCGACAATTTCCCAGTCAGTTTCTCAAATTGCAAAACGTTACATGAATCATCCGATAGAAATTATGGCCGAAGACCAAGTCGACCCAAAAAAATTAACTCAGGTTTATTACGATGTTTCCGACGGCATGAAATTTTCTCTTTTGTATCATCTTCTCCAAAAAGAACACGAAGGTTTAGTTATGGTTTTCTGCAACACACAAAGAAATACAGATTTCGTCGCGCGAAATCTTCAGCGACTAGGAATTAATGCGCTTCCAATTCACGGCGGTCTCTCACAAAAAAAGCGAAATGACGTTATGAAATTATTCCATTCAAAAGAATTGGCCGTTTTAATTTGCACTGACGTCGCCGCAAGAGGTCTGGACATCGGCGGAGTTTCTCATGTTTATAATTACGAACTCTCAAACGAAGTAAATAATTACATCCATAGAATTGGAAGAACCGCACGCGCGGGCTCTGCAGGAATTGCAATAAGTTTAATCGGAAGTCGCGACTACAATCAATTTAATCGTGTCATAAATATTTTAGACATGAGCGTAGAAAGAAAAGAATTGCCTTTTTTCAAAAAAATTGAAATGATTAACGAACGCGGACATTCAAGACCGGACAAATTTTCTAAGTTTTCACGACCGGACCGTTCAGACTCAAAACGAGATGAATTTTTTCGTCCTCGCCAAAAAAGCAGAAGTCACCGACGTCTTTCCCAAAATCGCGTCCACATGTCAAAAAGACGCTGGAACTAATTTATTTTTGTTCAACAAATTAATTTTCGATATCTTTTCATAACTCAAACTATTTATTTTTACGCAGAAGAACTTTCTCCACCACCACTTGAGCTTTCACTTCCTCCACCAGAAGTTCCAGTTGCTCCGTCACCACTCGTTGCACTATTTCCTCCACCCGAACTATCTGCGGGCGCTTCTTGACCTCCGCCAGATGCAGCATTTCCATTTTCTTCTTTATTTCCTCCACCAAATATTCCTTTGAAAAAATTAGCTATTCCCTCGCCAATTCCCCCCACCGTATCTCCGATGGCCTTTGCAATTCCCGGTCCACTCCCGGGATTATCTCCAAATTCCAAAGACGCATCTTTACACTTCACATCAACAATACATTCCCAACCCTCTCCAGAATCCCCCATCACTGGCTCGCCATAACAATGCTCACAAGTTTCACATTCCCTTTGTTTTGCTTTTAATTTTTCATCATTCAAACAAGGACCTTCATAAAGATGCACACATTGCTGAGCACACATCTGACAGACATCATTTCCCCGTTCTCCTTCCTGACTTGGTTTGCACATTGTTCCCGGAGCATGACTCTTAACACAATCCCGAATACACTGCTCCTCTTCGTTTTTTGCAGGAGGCTCTTTTATCATATTACATTCTTTTTCACAAACGGCCTGATTTTTTCCTTGACAACTAAAATCAAATTCCCCACAATCCTTAACAACACATTTTTCCATACAAGAAGTTTCTTCAGTAACTTCCGGTTTTTTCACATTACATTGAACCATACAATTATTCTTTTCAGAACAAGCTACATCTCCAATCGTGCATCCAGCATCAGTCACACATTTTTTCATACAAGCCTGTTCTTCTTGACTCGGCCCAATCGTGTGAACCTCTCCCGCATTTGCAGGCGGACCTTCCGCTTGAGAAACAAATCCTGTTAGCTCATTAACGCCCGTCGATAAAAAATGAATCTGCTGGACAGCAATAAATGGAGCAACCAAAATTACAAACAATATTATCAAACTAAGCACCCCTATTCTCATACAAGATTGAGTTTTTTATTATTTAAATATTTTACTTAAAATCTAAAAACCGGCCTGCCGGCCTTTTCTCTCGTCGCGCATTTCTCGCAGACAGAACTCGTCGCCATATGACTCCGACACTTTGTCTTTCCGCACTTCAAACACCGAGCTGCACATTTTCTGCATAATCTTCTTCCGCATTCATAGCAAGTTTTATCTAAACAACTCATACAATAATTTTTTCTACAAGATTCGCAAAAACGCAGACAATGCTCGCAAGACAAATGTCCGCCGGCGCATAAATTTAATTCTCTGATTTCTCTTTTACAAGAATTGCAATTAAAGACATTAAATTCCTTTTCCATAGGATCATAAATAAATTCTGTCGCCCTCGCCGAATCATCATTTTTTAAAAAACAGCCGAATTTGTAAATTGGATAATAAATTATCGCCGTATTGATTAGCTTTGTATTTACTCCGAGTGCATGCCGTCTTTCTTCATCATCAATTAAAAATTTCTCCTCTTTTTTTGTTTGTTCTATTTTTTCCTCACTCTCTTTTTTCACCCCATCATTCTCTTTAACAATAGCAGAATAATGATTTTTTATTCTGGCAACTTCTTTCTCAAGTTTTTTATCAAGCATCTCGCCAATCTTGACAATTTTTGGCTCGATAATCTCCCTGACTTTTGCTTTGGCAATATTATAATCTTCTCTCATTTCTTTTGATTCCAAATCCTCTTTTTTTCCGTCGGCGGTTTGATATTTTTCTATATTAAAATCAATTATTTTTCCATCCTTAATATAAATCTGATTAACCAGCTGCTCTTTTTCGTTTAGATATTGAAAAACTGTCAGAAAAGTAAACATCTCAATGAATTCATGCCGTTCACTCCGTGAAATGTTTGAAATTAAGCAATTCTTAAGATAAAAATTCCTATTTATTTCTTCCTCGCTGTTAAAATCAAATTTAATTTTAATTATTGTAGACTGTCCTTTATTTTCCAAAAATTCTTTCATGCAATTGAGGATGAAACTTCCATTTCCAACAAATTCTCCCTCGGTTGAAGAATCTTTTTCAAAAATTAAATTGTAAGGGGATTTTTTTCCATAAAACTTTTCAAAAGATTCTGGAACATTTTTCACAAGCAAGATTTCTCCGGACCAAACCGTTTCTGCATTTAAACTTTTAAAAAAACCTTCACTAAATTTTTTTATATTTTCAATTTGTTCCATTTGTATCAATCAACCTTGAACTTGCCTCCTTTGACTGTTCATATTCATCATAACCTTTCTGCAGCATCGTCGCTATTTTATTAACGTCTTTTGCGAATTTATCCAGATTATTTTTTGAATCAATAAATGCATTCATAAGCATTTCCTCTATTTTATTTATTCCATTCTGCCCTTCTGAATCAAGACCTAGATTAAATAATATTATCGGAAGTTCTCCAATAACTAACCCGATGCAGCACATTTTATTTATAATTAAATCAACAACATGCTCTTCCATCGTTCCTTTAGTAGCTAAACTGTAAATGTTCATATCCCTTTTTTGTCCGATTCTATCAAGTCGCCCAATTCTTTGTTCGACTGCCATAGGATTCCAAGGCAAATCATAATTTATCAGATTGTTGCAAAATTGAAAATTCAAACCCTCGGCGCCGGTTTCCGTGCTTATCATTATGTCTGCGTTTTCTTTAAACTCTTTAATTCTTAAAGTTTTTTCTTCTCTATCAAGTCCTCCGATAAATTCCACAATTTTAAAATTAAACGGCTTGAGCTTTTCAACAATATAACGAAGCGTCGTCGGATGTTTGGTGTAAATTAATATTTTTGAATCTCTACTTTCGCGGTAAATTTCCTGAACAATTTCCACAAGTTTTTCAATTTTTGAATCTTTTTTTAAATTCTGATATTTTTCTAAAATTCTTCCAGCCAAAATTTTTGTTTTCGCATGATATTTATCATCGTTTACAATTTTTGAAAGCGATTCAATGGCAGAACGCGATGAACTAGTTATCTTCGGTAATATTGCAAAAATAATCAACATGCCGTTTATTTCATTTCCCTGCGCGCTAAAATACTGAGTCTTAAGCAGATTGCACAATTCATCATAAGCCTCTTTTTCTTCGGGAGTTAATTCAACAGAAATTATTTTTGGAATTCTTTTTTTATAATCGACTTTAGTCTCGCCTCTCCTTCTTCTAATCATTACTTCATCAAGTTTACTTTTCAATTCGTGAGGATTCAATGGGTGCCGTTTATTCCCTCGATGCAAAAATTTTTTCTTAAACTCCTTTATGGTTCCAAGATGTCCTCGCTTAAGCAGATGAAGCAAATTATAAAGTTCTATAAGGTCATTTTGAAACGGCGTCGCTGTAAGAATCAAAAATCTTTTCTTAGGGATTTTATCAACAAATTCCCACCGTATCGTGCTTTTGTCCTTAAGCTTGTGCGCTTCATCAACTATCAGCAAATCCCAGTTTATCTCATGCGCTTTTTTATGTCTGAAGTTTTTTATTTCTCTGTCAAAAATTTTAACTCTGTCAATTGAAGCAATCAAAAAATTACTCGCCGTCCAGTCATTTTCGTTTTCAACAATTTTAAAATTTAATTCAAACTTATAATTCAATTCCGAAACCCACTGATCAACAAGCGATGGCGGAGTTAAAATTAAAATATTTTTTGCAAGACCTCTCTCGATGCATTCTTTTATCACAATTCCAGCAGTTATTGTTTTTCCCAAACCAACCTCATCAGCCAGCAGCGCCGTTCCATTAAGATCTCGTAATATTCTCAAAGCGCCGTCCTTCTGATGCGGAAGATCGTACTCGAGATTTTTCTTAATCTTACTATAGCACTTTATCTCATTTATCTGCGTTTCATGAGAGATTTCTTCGACGTCAACGCGAAGTTTCATCATTTCGACTGATTCAAACTGCCTCTTCTCTACCTTCTCCAAAAGTTCAAAATCATCGTCCGAAAAAGACTCTTTTACAATCACCATTTTTGTGCAGGAAAATCCCGTAATTTGACTTTTTAACATTAATTGTTTTAAAACCATCACAATAAAACTAGCAAAACAATCACAATAATCCTTTAAAACCATTCAATTTTTATGATTTCATGGAAAAAGAGCTGATAAATTTTATAGATGAGTACGAACTCTCGCCATTCAGTAAAACTAAAACACTGATTAGAACGTCAAACAATTCAATTTTCAAAACGAAAGATGCGCGAGATATCTATTCGAAAGTTCTGAACAAAATTTCAAACAACTTCGTTTTCAGCGAAACTTCAAATCTTCTTAATTTTTTCTCTTTTGTTGATAATTTTGATGAAATAAAAAGAAGACAAGAATTTTTCAAAACAATCCCCCAGAATCTAAATAATGAATCTTTAAAAGATTTGAAAACTCCGAGAAATATTTGGAAACCAAACTATGATATTATCGTCGTGACAGAAAATGACAAAACACTTCTGAAACTAAAAGAAATGAACTGTCCAGTGAAATTTTTGCTTAATGAGAATGACGTAAGAGATTTAGAAGCTCGCGATATAGTCCAGATTTTAGACTGTGAAGAATTTAATTCAGCATTGGAAATTTTACCACAATCAGTTATTTTAAATTCAACAGATGAAGCTTATCTGGAAAGATATGTTGAAGTTCTTTCCGGCTGGAAATATAATCTAGAAATTTTGAAAGAAAATCCAGAACTAAATACTGAAATAAAAAATTTGCTAAATGAATTAATTCCTTTACTAAAATTGTGCGATAACTTCTCTTCAAAAGAACTGTCTCGCGATATAGTTGAACAAGAACTGGGTGCAATAAACAAAGAAATATCATTTAAACTAAAAGAGATGACTCTTTCAGGAGAATCTTTAATGAGTGTTTTGAAAGATGGCTCACTGCCCCAAGAATTAAAGGATGTCGTAAACAGCTCAATAAAAAAAAGCTCATTTCCGCATCTTTATATAAATAAAATTCCCGTCGAGATAAATGAAGAATCTCTGGAAAATGCTCTGCGTCAGCAATCCCTAACTGCCTTCATCTCTCAAGCAGAAAATATAAAAAAATATTCTTCTGAATTAATTTCTCTTCCGGAAAAAATTAAAAAACTTTCTTCTTTGCTTATTCTTTTTGATTTTGAATCCGGAATTTCAAAATTTCTTTCGGACAAAGATTCTTTTCCAGATAATTCCGAAGACTTTTCTATAGAACGTTCAAATAACTTTTTCCTTTCAGCTCCCCAGCCGGTTTCATTCAGTTTAAATAATCAATATCGCTGCTCAATTTTAACCGGCGCTAACAGCGGCGGAAAAACAACTCTTTTGGAACATATAATCCAATCAATTTCTTTTTTTCATCTTGGCCTTCCTACTTCCGGAAAAATTAAAATTCCATTATTTACCGAAATTTATTACTTTGCAAAAAATAAGGGCTCAATGTCAAAAGGCGCATTTGAAACACTTCTAACGCAGATGTCTCAGGTAAAGCCAGGAAATAAAACTTTAATTCTCGCCGACGAGATTGAAGCAGTCACAGAGCCCGGCGTCGCCGGAAAAATAATTTCTGCAACCGCAGAATACTTCATAAATAAAAATTGTTTTCTCGTTATAGCAACCCATCTAGGTTACGAAATTCAAAAAAATCTTCCAATATATGCGCGCATCGACGGAATCGAGGCCAAAGGCCTCGATGAGCAAAACGAACTTATTGTAGATCATAATCCGGTTTTAGGAAAAATCGCGAACTCAACACCAGAACTTATTGTAGAAAAAATGGCCCGCTCAGAATCTTCAGAATATTTTTATCACATTCATAATTATTTGAAGAAATCAAAGCTTTAATTGTCTCTTTTGACTTTTCTACTGGATAAACGGTTATTGTTTTTTGAAGAAGAAAATTTCCTAATAGCTAAAACAATCCCCACAATAAGAAAAACAACCGAGCCCAATAAAATATACAAGGCGTTATGTCTCATCACGGACAGAGTATAAACACAACTTTCAACGGCCATGTCCTTAAAATCAGATTCTTTAATATATTTCGTAAAATCTATCGGTATAAAAAAAATCAAAGAGCTCAAGAAACCAATTATCCCGTTAATGATAAAAAAGTTAGAATAATTTTCAAACAAAAATAGTTCTATTGCAATTACAATGATAAAAATAATGATAAAAGTCCAAAATGTTGTATTCGTAGGACTGACGAACTCGCGATTAATGTCCTCTTTCGCCTGACTTGAAATCATATACTGGCCGTCGTATTTCGAGAAACATTCAAAAAAAGATTTGCAGTCGTAGGTGGAATTTTTCATATCATCCAAAATTTCAGCCAGACAAATTTCTTTTGTTTCAGAATAGGTTTTGCCAATTATTTTCGAGCATTCAACCGTCATTGGTTTATTTCCATTCATTATTCCAGGAATTTCAACAGAACTTTTTTGAGCGCACGAATAATTTACTGACATCATAAAAGTAGAGTCATCCACACTAGTAAAATTTTGCTTTTTTTCTTCCTCGGCCACCGCTTGGTCCACAAGTTTATTCGTCAACTCGTCGCCGGAAAGAACATTAACAACTGATTTTGAAAAAATCAACCCCGTAATCGATAAAATCAGAACTAAAGATAAAAATACAATCATCCCTTTTTTTACCGCGCCCATAATCATACACAATTTTATGGTTTATAAGTTTTATCGATGACGGAGAGATAGTTTTATAAGTCCAAATTTTTCTGTATTTAACATACAGCGGGGTAGAGCAGCCTGGAGTGCTCGTCGGGCCCATAATAATTCAAGCGTATAGGAAACCCGAAGGTCGTGCGGTTCAAATCCCACCCCCGCTATAATTTCTAAAATAATTTTGGGTGGGATATAATACTTAAACTGCACCGCCAGTTTAAGTCGCCAAAATTTTCGTAGAAAATTTTTAGCGCCCACCCCCGCTATAATTTTAAAAGATCTCAACAACTCTTCCCCCCATAAAATCTCAACAAATATTTTTTCTTGCCTTTCGTGTCGCCAATCTTTTCCTAACCATTAATCTAAACTTAATTGAAAATTCAAATAAAGATTCCGTCAGCTGTCTTAGCAATAAAATTAAATCTGGTTTTTCATATTCCTTTTCAATGTATTCCGGATTTTCATTATGAGAAATTTTGTTAAAAAGCTCTTTCTCCGTCGATTTAATCACAACATGCGTGCCGAGCTCTCCAAGGTGGTGCGCGTCGCTTCCGACGGCCAAAAGCCTAACTCGTTTCGGATAGCTTTCCTCCGGAACTTTTTTCATCAGTTTTATTCCAACAATTTCTGACTTGAATATATAATTAAGCGGAAAACATTTCAACAGACGGTACAAATTATTAAGCCCGCTGTTGCTTATTTCAATTGAGTTTAAAATATTAGACAGAGAAATATATCTTTCCAAACCACAAACTCGCATCATCGATGTCGGCCCAAACGCATACGGATGAGCTATCACTCCGACCAAATTTTTTTTAAGTATAAATTCTACCGTCTCATGATAGTTCAAATTCAACGGCTCCAGCTCTTTGAATGAATAAATCTTTTTTGAATTTGAAAATATTAAAATCTCCGCGCCTTCCGTCGTAAGATATTCAACTCCCGGGAAAACATAAAATCCCCTCGGCTTCGTTTTTTCCATAAATTCAAACGCCCTTTTCGGATCTTTGAAAACATGCTCGGTAGAAATCAAAACATTAATTCCTTTCTCTTTACACTCTTCCCACCGGCTCTTGCATTTTAGAATTGCTTTTCTGTCGCTCCGAGGAAGATTCGCATGAAAGTGATAATCAACATGAAATATTTTTTCTACCATTTCTCCCCCAGCCCAAATATTTTTCCGACTATTTTTTTCATCCCCAATATTTTTTCTACCATTCTTTTCTCACCCCCAATAAAACTGAAAATAAATTAACCGCCACCGTTAAAACCAAACTTATTGCAAACAACAGCAAAATGTCAACTAAACTTATTCTTATAAAAATTGCAGAAAACAGCAGACCGCCGAAGACGTAATCAAGTTGATCAACAATAAACCATCTCTCTCCGGGTTTTTTCCCAACTTTTCTTTTGAAAAAACTTTTCGTCAAATCTCCAACCAAAGCTCCCAGCCCCAAGAGGAACCCCAAAAGAATAGCATTAGAAAAATTATAGTCAAAGAAACTTATTCCTCTAAAAAAATCATATTTGTAAAGATAAACTTGCAAAATAGAAATAAGCAAAGCAAGAACCAAACCGAAAAAAATTCCTCTCCAGGTTTTATGACTCCCAAAAACTTTCTCGTTTATCGGTTTTTTCAGGAAATTTATCTTTCCGAAAATTACCGGAGCCATGTTTGCGAAGTATGCCGGTAGGAAAAACCACATAACTTTAACAATTTCCAATGCTATTTCCATAATATTCTCTATTCAACAATCTTTATAAATTTGGTTGCTCTAATGTAAGAGTAAAATGAAAAGATACGACCTCCATGTCCACACCGAATACTCCAAATGTAGCAATAATAATCTGAAAGGGATAATCGGCGCAGCGAAGAAAAAAAGGCTAGATGGCATAGCGATAACAGACCACAATTTGATTGAAGGCGCCTTAAAATTAAAAAATTTCAACAAAGACAAAAATTTTGAAATCATCGTCGGGGAAGAAGTTTATACTAACATCGGCCATGTCCTTGTTTATTTCATCAAGAAAAAAATATCTCCTGGCAAAATAGAAAATGTTTTAAGAGAAGCAAAAAAGCAGAACGCGTTAGTCTCTCTCGCACATCCATACAACAATCTTCCTTTAGGATTATCAAAAATTTCTCTCGTTAAAAATCCTCGCGGAAGCATAAATACAAAAGATGAAAAAGTTCTAAAAGCATTCGACGCCATAGAAACATTTAATTCTCGTGTTTATCTTTTATCAGATAATTTGCGCGCGAAAGAACTTGCAAAAAAACTTAATAAGCCGGTGACGGCCGGAAGCGACGCTCATTTTATTTCAGAAATCGGAAATGCGTATGTTGAATTTGATGATAAATATTCTTTGCGCGAGGCAATATTAAAGAAAAAATTAAAAATCCACGGAAAAAGAAAAAGTATAGTTTTGAACCGGATTAAAAGTGCGTTATGCCGTGCAGTGAAGAAATGAAAGATTCAAAAAAATCTATATTAAATGTACCCAACTCAATAACTTTTATAAGATTAATCCTGATAATTCCGATTATCTATTTTCTGTATAATTCACAGATTCTAATTTCTATAATTCTCATAGTTATCTCAATTTTGATGGACAGTGTCGATGGTTATTTCGCTAGAAAGTTAAATCAAAGAACCAGATTTGGAGAATATTTTGATCCTCTGGTTGACGGCGCATTTACAATAGCCCTTGTATTATTTTTTATTTTTAGAAATCCTGCAGACGCCATTTACTTAATTTTGATAATTTTTCCTCGCCTCATCGGACCATTAATTTACAAAATTATTGCTGGAGATTTCGTGAATCAAAAAACAATTTATCTAAGAATCCATATATTCTTTTTGGTCATAGTTTTTCTAATCTATCTTTTTAATTTGCAGAACAATACTCTAAATATCTTATTCGTGATTATTTCTTTCCTAATTTACGTCCCGCATATAACCCTGGTTTATAAAAAATCAAAAAAATAAACTCTAATTACTTATTGATCCTAAAGTATCTTTTACAGTATAAAATCCCCTTACGAGATTGTACAGCAAAAGAATAATTGTTAAAGTCAAACCGATAATTTTCATCGTCTCAAAGTTATTCAAAATAAACGGAGTATTTATGGTCAAAATTCCCAAAAATGAAAACGTTATAACTTTGAATACTGAGAAAAATCCTCGACTAAATCTCGAGCCAACAATAAATTTTCCTAAGGGACTTTTCATCATTTCAAATGTTCCCATTCTATACATAAGTGCTACCGACCTGAAACCATCCGTTACAAAATATCTCAAGAGCATCAACAAAACAATCCATATTGGAATGAAACCTAAGAAAAGAAAAGTTATCCAATAGCTAGATTCAACAACTCTATCAATCATAACGTCGACGACCCCGCCGAACTTAGAATTGGTCTTGGTTTTTTTAGAACAATATCCGTCAACATAATCCATAAAGAACGTAATGACTAAAAGTAATATTCCTAAAACTTTTATCCATAAATTAAAATCCAATATAAAAATAATTATGCTCAAATAAAGAGGAATCAGCCTAAGGAAAGAAATCCTATTTCCCAAGCTATTTATCACAACTTTTTCCATCTGAAAACAAAGAAAAACTATTATTTAAATTTACCGAACTAAAAACTAAGAGTGGTATGTATAATTAAGATATACAACGAATAAGCATATACTAAAAGCCGAGTATAAAACCACAAACCGCCAATAGTTTTCTTGCCTTTCTCCCCGACTTTAACTCGGAATACATTTTCTATAAACTTAAATAAAAACACATTCACTTCTTTTTGTCCAATCTTTTTAAGAAGTTTGTCCTGAAGAATTGTTAATGGACAATCCCCGAAAGCGCCTTGCAAAATAAACACTATCATAAAATAAATTGCCGAATAAACTTGATATGCCGGAATAAACAAACCAATCAAAAAAATCACAGCAGAAATCATCTGCAGAGTATGAACAAAATCTACAATCTTGATTAACCACCTCGTTTTCTCATGAACCATAAAGATGTATGAATTTTCTATTTAAAAAGTTTTACCAACAAATTTAAAACTCGGTATATTATGAATTTTTATGGCATTAATAATTGGTATAGATGATGCGGGAAGAGGCCCGGTAATTGGTCCGATGGTTTTGGCCGGTTGCATGATTGATGATGGAGTTACAGAATGTTTAATTGAAATGGGAGTAAAAGATTCGAAGATGCTCACACCCGAGCGAAGAGATGAACTCGCCCCAAAAATCACAGATGTCTGCAAACAATTTCACGTCGAGATAACTCACGCTCATGAAATAGACTCAACATTAAACTCCGGAACAAATCTTAACAAACTCGAAGCAATGAAATGCGCGAGAATAATAAATGAACTAAACGAAGGAAAAGAAAAAATAAAAGTGATTATTGATTGTCCGTCAATAAATCGCGAGGCTTGGAAAATAACACTTTTAGAATTTGTGGAAAATAAAGATAATTTAGAATTTGTCGTCGTTCACAAAGCAGATAGAGATTATCCAGTTGTCGGCGCTGCGTCAATCATTGCGAAAACCACGAGAGACTCGGAAATCGAGAAACTAAAAAAATTAATCGGCGTCGATTTCGGCTCCGGCTATCCTAGCGATCCAACAACAATAAAATTTCTTAAAGAAAATCATAAAAATTTCTCCGAGCATAAAATATTCCGCACTACCTGGCAAACTTATAAAAATCTTATTGATAAAAATCCCGAAGAACAAAAAGGTTTAAGTGATTTTTAGTTTTCAGAATACCCCTCAGTTTATTTACTTTCTACATCTCTAGAATTCTCCATAATCGATTTGAAAATATTTTCAATAGAGAAGTTTGAATTATTTAACGTTGGTTCAAACTTCTTCTTTGAGAACTTTGTCTACTTTGCAAAGTTCTCAATATACTTTTCCTCAGCCAGATATCTTTTTGCTTCAATCCTCAATTTTTCCAGAATTATTTTCTCTCTTTTTCGGTCGTAAACTTTCATTCCGTTTTTCTTTTTGTACGCGCCTATTTTTTTAACAAGACTTAATCTTTTCGCCAGCAACCGAACCATCTGATTATTTATTTTATCAATTTCTTTTCTGTATTTTTCCAATGTGTTCGCCGACCGCTTCATAATTATCAAAAAAATCCAAGGTTTATTAATCTTCTTTAGAAATTTCTTTCTTAATAATACTTAAAAACCTCTTTCTCTCTATTCATTCATGGTATTCCTTAAAAAATTGGTGATGAATGGTTTCAAATCTTTCGCCAGAAAAACTGAAATTCCTCTTACTCCGGGAATAAATGTGATTATCGGCCCGAACGGCTCGGGAAAATCTAATATCTCCGACGCTCTTTGTTTCGGTCTTGGAAGAATGAGTATGAAAAGCATGCGCGCCGCGAAAGCCTCAAATTTAATTTTTATGGGAACAAAAGCCCACTCTCCGATGAAAGAAGCCTACGTTGAGCTCGTATTCGATAATTCCGACCGCGGTTTTAGCATAGATCACACCGAAATCATAATAAAACGAACGGTAAAAGTTAATGGACAAAGTTCTTACAGAATAAACGGAACATTGCAAACCCGTCAGGATGTTTTATCTCTTTTATCTCAAGCCGGAATAGATCCAAAAGGATTCAACATAGTTCTTCAGGGAGAAATCGCCGGTTTCATAAAAATGCCTGGAGAAGATCGAAGAAAAGTTCTTGAAGAAGTCGCAGGAATCTCAGTTTACGAAGTTAGAAAAGAAAAATCCTTGCATGAGTTAGAAAAAACCGACGAGAAAATAAAAGAAATTACCGCAACTCTACGAGAGCGAACCGCTTATCTGAAAAATTTAGAAAAGGAAAGAGAACAGGCATTAAAATTTAAACACTACGAAAAAACCGTCAGAAGATGCAAGGCAACAATTTTATTCAAAGACTTGGAAGCAAAAGAAAAAGATTGCCATTCAACTCAAGAAAATATAATAAAAAAAGATGCAGAAATTGAAAAAGTTAAATCCCAAATAGAAAAAATAAAGTCTTCCATCTCCGAATTAAATAAAAAAATTGAAACCATCACAGAGCATATTCAAAAAGCTTCTGGATTGGAACAAGAATCAGTAAGAAAAGAAATTGCAAACTTGCGAGCCGAGCTCGTCGGTTTGACCGTAAAAAAAGAAAATTCTGAGAATCGTCTTTCAGAAATATTGCACCGAAAAGATGAGCTTGTAGCAAACATAAAATCTTCAGAATCCGAAATAGCTGATCTAAACGATAAAAGTCCAGAAGTTAAGAAAAAAAATAAACAAATCGACGAAAAAAGAAAAATTTTTGATGAACTAGAAGAACAGCGTAAAAAGTTTTATTCTATAGAAGCAGAATTTAAATTGCTAAAAGAAAAAATAAGGGAGAGAGAAGAGCGAATTATAAAATTAGACCAGGAAGCTGATACATTAGTTCGCCAGGCAGAAGATTTGGGTAGAGATTTACTATCAAAAAATATTGAGGAAAATTTTCATGTTACTCAAAATCTCAGGGAAAAATTGAAATCAAATTCTGCAAAGCTAATGAATCTAAACTCAAAAGAAATTGAGCTAGAAAGATTTTCAGCGTCGAAAGAATCAGAAATAGAGCGTTTGGAAAATATGACTTCCGACATTGCAAAACTCGATGTCTGTCCCCTCTGTAAAAGTAAAATTACCCAAGAGCATATTCAAAATATTAATTTAGAAACAAATCCAAAAATTTCTAAGCTAACTGGCGAACTTGGAAAAATAAAAGAAGAAATTTTTCATATTAACAAAGAACAGCTTTCGATAAATGATGAGATAGAAAATATAAAACAAGAAATTTCAAAACGTGAGATTGACTCGGTAAAACTAAGGAATATAGAAAACCTAAAAGAAAGAATTAAAATAAATCATGAATCTTCTTCAATACTAAAAAAATCTCTTGATTCCGACAAACAGCATCAAGTAAATTTGGAAAAAGGATATAAAGAATTTTCAAATATTGACGAAAAATATGAACAGGCCCGCATAGATTTAGAGGAATTATCTTCGAGAAATGATATGAATATAGACAATGTTATTATTTTCAAACAAAGAGAATTGGACAGAATTCGCGCGATTGTCAAAGGAATTGAGCGCGACGACAAAATTCTCTCGCAGGAAATAAAAGATTACACCGAGCAGATAAAAGAAAAGTCTGATATTTTAAGAAAAAGAGAAAAACAGGATTTTGAACTGACTGAAAAATTTAAGAAAATTCTCGACGAGAAATCATCTTTGAGCGACAAGATAAAAACCGGAGAAATGGAAATTTTTAAGCTTCAGGAAATTCAGAGACATTTGCAGGATGAATTAAACAATATGAAAATTGATTTTGCGCGTTTTGACGCCGAGCGTCAGAATATTTTTGCGGAATTTGAGCAGTATAAGGACGAAGAGCTTTTGCCCGGAAGCAAAGAAAAACTCGTCGACCAATTAAATCATGCGCAAATAATTATTTCTCAAATCGGTTCGGTAAATATGCGCGCATTAGAGGTTTATGATGAAGTTAAAAAAGAATATGACGAAATAGAAAACAAACTTCAGATTGTAACAAAAGAAAAAGAAGACATAATGAAAATTATTGAGACAATCGACATAAAAAAGAAAAGAACATTCAATAAAACTCTTACCGCGATAAACGAACTATTCACAAATAATTTTGCTCAGCTGAGCACTAAAGGAGTCGCGTTCCTCGAAGCTGAAAATAAAAAAGAACCTTTCGAAGGCGGAATAAATGTAATAATTAAAGTTGGAAATGGAAAATATATGGATATTTCATCTCTTTCGGGCGGAGAACAAACTCTCGTCGCATTATCATTGATTTTCGCGATTCAAGAATATAATCCCTATTGCTTTTACATTCTCGACGAAATCGACGCTGCGTTGGATAAACGAAACGCCGAGCGTTTAGCCGTTCTCCTGAAAAAATATATGAAGAAAGGCCAGTATATCGTCGTAAGCCACAACGACGCGCTCATAACCGAAGCCACGCATCTTTACGGCGTAAGCATGCAAGAAGGCGTAAGCAAAGTAGTAAGTCTAAGAATTGATGACGACGTTAAAACGACTAATTAACTGAGCGTCTTTGCCCTCTAAAATATTCTTCAATTTCTAATGCCTCTTGACAAGCTAACTGTTCATATTCTGCGAGCGCTCTAGCATTTTGTTCAGAATTCAGTCTGCCAGACGCCAGAGCATGACGTAAATTGTCCAGCTGTCTTTGTCTTTCTGTATTTTCAATTTCCTGGATTGCGTGTGAAGTTATCATTTTATTTATTTCCTATCTCTCCCATCAACATAATTGCAATAATCCATTAAAAGTTTTCTTCTTTCTTCGTCGGAAAAATTTTCACGAAAACAAAGACCTACAAAATTCAATAAATCTAATCCTTTCCAAATGTCTCCCGCGATTTGTAAATATTCTTCAGTCATTCTACTTTTATCTCCGAATGAATGTTTCGTCTATTTGTGCCTGTTTATATTCTGGTTTAATATTTTCTGGAAAACACGCACATCTAGGACCACATTCACGCGGATCTATAATTTTACCATCAAGCGCGGAACAATTTCCGATTCCATTTACATACCTTGATTTAGAATATGCAGAACATTGCTCATGATATGGTACGGTTGGTTCGGGCATTTTATTTATTCTCTATTTGTTTAGTTTGACTCGGCGGACTTATTGATAAATTTTCCAAAGAAAATTCTCCAATTGCATTATTTACAACTCTAGTAATTTGTTCATCAGAATATATTGGTGATGAGCCCATACTTTCTAAAACCCTCTGAGTTAATTCTCTTCTTTGATTTAAATAACTTTGAACATTCGGATCTGCAAGAATTTCGCGCATTTTTTCAGCTCTTTTAATTTCTCTTTCTTGTTGCTCTCCTCGTTTTTTATGAACATCGTCTCGGTACGCCATCGCCACCACAAATCCAATCAATACAGTAACAATTCCTCCTCCAACTATCCCCGCTCCATAAGCCATTATCTCTCCAAATTCGTTTGCCATTTTATTTTCTTTGTGTTTTTCGTTTATTTATTTTTCGTTCGTCGTTTTTCTCTAAGAAAACGTTTTTCTTACTTACGCTTCTTTCCTAAAGAAACGTGTGAATATAACGCGGGACTTCAAATCCCTCCCGCGAGGGATTTCGAATTTTAAAATAAAAAAATAAAAAAATTAAAAAGTTTAATAGTAACTTTCGCCGAATTCTTCTTTCTGTGGTTTTCTAGTCAAAAGTACAATCAACACTATTAACAAAACCAAGAACACTATTGTAAGTACAATAGCTAAAACTGTCATTGGGTTTGCAAAACTAATAGCGCTAGATGTTCCTCTTGCGTCGATATTCAAGCTTACTTTCTTAACAAGGTCATTTCCAGAATAAACCGCAACATTGAAGTTGTAGTTTCCGTCTGTATTAGATCTTGCCTTTACTGTTAATGTAGCACTCTCGCCAGCTCCAACCGATATCATTGTCTTGTCGACAGATACAGCTAAGCCGCTTGAAGTTTCCGGAACAATCGTGTAAACTTTCACGTTGTTTGTTGGATTGATTAACAACATAGTATATGTTGCATCCTGTCCAACGCCAACAGTTTGACTTGTAACTGTCGCGAAGATATCACTGCCAGAAGCAGAGCCCGCAACATTTACCGATTTCTTCACAACGTCTTTTGAGTTTCTATCTTCAGCTTTCACTTCAAGAGTGTAAGTTCCTTCAGCTACATTTGTAGGTATAGCCAAATAAACTGTTCTCTCATGTGAATCACTGTTAGTGTTATCATTTTCACTATCAGTGTCCTGTGCAGACAGATCTCCGAAATAAGCTCTTCCGCTTATTCCAAGTTCAGGGATGCTAACTGTTACGAAAGCATCATTGATGTTATGAATTCCTGTGTTCTTCAAGACTACGTCAACTGGTAATGTAGCTCCAGCAGTCGCTCTTGTAGGATTTTCAACAGATAGGATTTCTATCTTGTATGAATCTCTTTGCAAGTTCAAAGTATATCTGAATTCGTCTGAATCAGTTTTACTTTCAACTCTAACCGACAAAGTGTAATCTTCGTACGAGCTTGTATCATCTGAGTTAACGTCAGAAGGAACAGTTAACCACACAGTTTGTGTGTATGTTCTTCCTTGAACAACGTCAAATCTAGCTGATCTAGATTCGATGTCATCTCTGTAACCTGGAAGAGATACAATAACCCTCACATCACTTGCATTTACGTTCGCAGTAAAAGTAACCTTTACAGGTATAGTTTGTCCGGCGAATGCAGCGATGTTTCCGTTCGAATTGCTAAGGTCAATTCCATTCACGTTAACAACGTGAGCAGATGTAACCGCAGCAGAAACACTTGTTGCTAGAACTACAACAGTAAGCAATGCAACCAAAAAATTAATTGCTGTTTTCATTGTAGTCTAATAAAATTTAGTTGATTATAGGACCATTTTCTCTTTTATAAACTTTGCGGTGACAACAAGATTTATAAACTTTAGAGTTACATTAAGTTATAACTTTGTTATAACAAAGTACTTTATACTCGAGAAAAAACAAAACGAAATGGAATATCCAAAAAATTCAGCACGAGAAACAAGTCAAGGAATGCAATATCCTGCAGGAATCAGAGAAAAAAATGCTCCCGAGTTAAATGGAGAATCAATAATTCCTCGAGAATCATCTTCAAGAGAAACTTTAGATTCTTTAGCTTTGGGAATTCCTTCAGCAGAATCTTCATCTTTAGAAAATCCTCAAGACACCTCAGAATTTTTGCGAGGATTATCAAAAGAAAGAAAAATTACTAAATATGATTTACTAAAACGTTCAACAAAAAAAGGACTAGATGTTGTCTCCGCGGTATTCACCCCCCTCACTTACTGTCGAAGAAGAAAGACTCAGGTAACTAAAGAGATATTAGCCAAGTATGGAGAACAAATCAGTAAAGAACAACTAGAGCGAAAAGTAGATGGGAAGCTCGAAAACGAAACATTATTTGACCGAGTAGCACCATTTATGGTATATGGGGACGCTTTTTTGGGGATTTGTGGATTATCCATATGTGCAACGGGTAACGAAGAAATTGCTATGGTTGGATTAGCAGTATCGTTAGTGCCCGCTAGCGGGGTAGCATCTGCCCTCTATGAACTCGGCCGTTACCTTTTACATTCCTCTACTCAAGAACTGCAATCCGAACGCCAAAAGAAACTCGAAGAAGAATTAAGATTGCACAATCAACTTGTAGAGAAACAAAAAGAAATTTCACAATTCACTAAAGAACATTCTGGTAAAAAATAAAAATGGCCATCCAACAAACTAGACGCGTATTTTATCGCCAGGCCAAGAAGGTCGGAAACTCCGCGGGAGTTTTATTGCCGAAATCTCTGCTCGGAGCAGAT
>Ga0247841_10001795_pt1 | contig 45552 bp, 27 predicted proteins | sample LaCruzMarch2015__2_FD_192410 | JGI IMG/M metagenome (GOLD analysis project Ga0247841, IMG submission 192410) | Freshwater microbial communities from meromictic Lake La Cruz, Castile-La Mancha, Spain - LaCruzMarch2015_18m | ecosystem: Environmental > Aquatic > Freshwater > Lake | place: Spain... | reverse complement strand
ATTTGATGCCACCGTCTGCAATGATGGGAATTCCTGCTTTATCGGCAATTTCAGCGCAGTCCATGATAGCAGTAAACTGGGGAACCCCGATGCCTGCCACAACTCTGGTCGTGCAAATGGAACCGGGACCGATTCCCACTTTAATGGCATCTGCACCGGCATCAATCAGATATTGGGCAGCTTTGGATGTGGCAATATTTCCCGCGATGATTTCGGTCTTACAGGACTTTTTAATTGCGTTAATAGCCTGGGATATATGAATATGATGTCCATGCGCAGTATCAATGGTAATAACGTCTGCCCCATTATTTATCAGCTCCTGAGCCCGTTCCAGATAATCACCCGTGACGCCGACCGCCGCTCCGACTAAAAGACGGTTGTTTCTGTCCTGCACGGCATTGGGGTAGTCAATTCTTTTCATAATGTCCCGAACCGTTATCATCCCGACCAAATGACCTTTGGTATTGACTATCAGCAGCTTTTCGATTCTGTGTTTGTGCAAAAGGGTTTGAGCCTCATCAATAGTCACTCCCTCAGTCGCAGTAACCAACCGCTCAGCCGGTGTCATCAGTTCCTTGACCAAAACTTTGGGATTGCTCTCAAAACGCATATCACGATTAGTCAGAATGCCCACCAGTTTGCCTTTGTCTATAACGGGGAAACCACCGATTTTATGCTTGCTTCTGAGAGCAAAAACCGTTTCCAGCGTATCGCCTGGAGAAATAGTATAGGGATGGCTTATAACACCGCTTTCGGCTCTTTTCACCAGATGAATTTCGTGCGCCTGCTCAGCAATAGTCATATTCTTGTGAATGATGCCCATTCCGCCTTCTCTGGCAAGAGCAATTGCCAAAGCGGATTCTGTCACAGTATCCATGGCGGCACTGATAATCGGGATGCACAGTTTTATTTTGCAGGTCAGCTGAGTTGTCAAATCCACCTGGGCAGGCAAAATGGTTGAGCTTTGCGGCAATAATAGGACATCATCAAAAGTGTAGGTGCGTTGGATTAGCTTTTTCATCTCTTCCCATCCTAATCTAAAAAGTTATCCTAATCTGGGTAAGTATCTAATTATGTAATGCTTATAAACTTGGTCTGCCAGCCGGTGCCTTTTGCAGAATTTGCCTGAAACTGGGAGAAAAGACACTGTTGGGATTGCTTTTGAGAAAATCCTGCGCCATAGTTTCAGCTTTACCGGATTCATTCTGCAATTTGGAACGCTGCAAGGAGGCATATTCTTTTAAGATGGCATCCTGCCATTCAAAGCTATACAGACTGTCTGCCATTGTCTTGAAGCCCGATGACATAGCCCAGTCTGCAGCCACAATCCGCAGTTCTTCATCTTTGGCAGTTTTGGAAAGCTCAGACAAGGTTTGCACAGCAAGGCTATCGCGATGACTCAGTTTTAGTCTGTATGCCTGATAAAAACTCCCCTGAATGCTTTTGGAAAGGTTCATCAGCAGGATATTTATCGTCATCAGGTCGTTTACATACTTGCTTGAAGGCACTGAGACGATTAAATCGTTCAGCAATGAATCAGCCTTCTCAGGCTGCAGCTTTGCCATAGCTATCAAGTAACTGTAGTAGAGAAATCTATCAGATTGTTTGTTCCTGTTTTGAGCGGAAAGCAACTGCTCTGCCTGAGCGGTCAGGTCGTTTATGTAGTAAGTGTCAATCTGGCGGTAATTTATTTCCAAAAGGTCATCGGGCTGATAGGCATATTTTTTGGCATCGTCATACAATTTTGTGATGGAAACAATATCCCTGCCCTGCCATTGCGCCAGGTCTGCCAGCATCAGAAACGCCTGCAAGGGATATTTCCTGCGCTCAAAGATGAGATTGACCTTGTTGTTGCTTACATCCACAATATTGGTCAAAATACTGTCTGCCATAGCAAACTGCCTGAGACGAATATACAATTCACCGAGTTTAATATATATTTCGCCCTGTGTGTTGACATCCGGCTGCCTGTTTCTAAGTGAATTGTAAGCAATGATAGCCAGCGAATCTTTGCCATTGGCATATTGTTCATTGGCAAAGGCATAGAGTTTCTCAGTGGGCAACAATTCATATTCAGACAGTGCTTCCTTGAGTTTCCCCATCCTGCTCAAAGAAATAGCATAAGCTTCTTTAACTTCCAGACTGGCACTGGTTTTTGCCAAACCTTTTAATTGCTTAATCAGTTCTGGATTATCCGTGAGGACATTCTTTAGCTGGTTGCTCACGAAGAACAGGTTTCCCGGCTGAGCTTCCAGGAATTTGATATATTCGGTCATGGCTTTGTCATAGAGATGACTGTTGTATGCGCAATTGCCAGTTTCCATGCAAAACAGATTGAAATTTCCCAAGGCAAGCCTGCCTTGTTCATACATTTTTATCGCCTGCTCATAAAAACCTTTGCGCTCAAAATAACCCGCTAACATGCGATAACGGTTTTCATCTTTGGGACTCAACTGAATATATGCCTGCGATTTATCCCAGGCTTCCGTAACTTTTGCCTGATTGATATAAAGCTGGATTTCATATTCCGTTCGAAGGTTATCGGGCAAAACTGCCCGGTAATCCTGCAAAAGCTTGGCGGCTTTGTCAAGCTGGTTAATCTGCACATAAAGCTGAAAAAGCTGTGTTATGGCACTAATCTCATTGGGATACTTCTGAAGTATCTGCAGCCAGGCTTGTTCTGCCTGCACATATTGTCTTTGAAAGAAAAGCTGCTGGGCATTTTGATTCATTATTGCTTTCTCATCATATTGGGCGAATAAGAAAGTGGCAATTACCAGCAGCAAACTAATCAGGCTAATTCTTTTATTCATCTATGGCTGACTCTGTTCATTAAGTGTTTTGAGGTATTGCTGAATGACCTGCTGATACTCTTTGGGAAAGGAACGGTATTGCTCATCCAGCATAGCTTTCTTGCGAAGCAGGTTAAAATCGGTCGAAGGGATATTAGGGTTATCGGGATTATCTTCAGCGGTCTCACCTTTGCGTTTTTGGCTGAATTCCCGCTTGTTGATAGACTTTTGCGCATCAAGCAGTTTGGATAAAATCCGTTCCTGACGGTTGATTAAATCCTGGTCGAGTCGGTTTTCTTTCAACTGCCTTGAGATTGCTTCCATTTCCTCTGCCATTTGTTTCAAGGAATTGCCTTGCCTCTGAGCTTCAGGAGAGTTTTGCAAAGCGCGTTTAAGGTTTTCTGCCAACCGTTCCTGCTCACTTGCCAGTCTTTGAAGTTGTTGCTGTTCCGCATTACCCATCCGACCGCCGTTTTGCTGCATTTGCTGTAGCATTTGCTGTGTGAGCATATTCATCGCCATTTGCTCCTGCCCCATTTGTTGCAGCATTTTCATCAGAGATTCCATGCCACCGCCGCTGCCTCCCCCTGAGGATTGATTCATTGCCTGCATCAGGTCATACGCCATCAGGTTTAGCCCCTTCATGATGCCATCCAGATTTTGGGGAATACTGTAATACTGAATTTCATTCACATTGATAAAGAAATCCCGATAGCTCTGAGCTGCCTGATTGGCATCAATAAAGAACTTCTGCGGCATAAACATCATCACCATGGGATTGGCAAAGAGTTTATTGACGGCAAGCTGCATACCCTCGTATCCGGACAGTAAATCCGGCAAAACGGGATAGGGGTCTTGTTTATATTTATTGGCAGCTTCCTCGTGTTTCTGAGAGAATATCATCAGTTCCCGGATGGCTGTCTGAATAGCCTGAGTTGTTTGCTGAGCACCTCCTGAACTGATGGAGTCTTTCATTTCCTGCAGCTTATTAGTCATCTTGCGCATCTTTTGCTGAGCCTGCTTTTGGGCAGACATGGACTGCTGGCGTTGGTTTTGAGAAAGAGACTGTTGACTGGACTTTGTATCTTGGTCAAGCTTGTCCTGTTTCATCATCTCTTCCAGCTCTTTCAACATATCTGAAGCTTCTTTGTCTTTGCTGTCGTCCAGCATCTCATCTATCTTGTCCATCTGCTCTTTGATGCTGTCCAGCTTGTCCCCGATTTTCTTCTGTTCTTCTGCCAGCTTGTCGGATTGATTCTTCTGATCGCCGGTTTTGTCCATCAGTGCTTGTTGCATCTTTTCCATTTCTTCGGAAATCTGCAAAGCCTTTTGCACAGCCTGTTCTTTCTTTATGCTTTCCAGCAGCTTCAGGGTCTGGTCTATCTTTTCATTAAAGTCTTCCAAAGAGAACTTGAAGTTTTCCATGGCTTTTTTGATGGCATTGGGGTCAAGGTTTTGCAATGATTTACTGAATTGCTCCATAGCTTTTTGGAGTTGTTCATTGTCTATTTCAGACATTATCTGCTGGATTTTCTGCATCTTTTCCAAGGTTTCCTGAGACAGAGCTTGATTGTTTTGCACTTTATCTATCAACTGCTGGTAATTCTCAGCTACTTTTTCCACCTGGTCAGCCAGTTGCTGTTGGTTTTGAACCATTGCTTCAAGCTGCTTTTTATCTTCCCATTTCATCGTGTCGTCTTTGAGCATTTCCCGGCGTTTTTGCTCAAAGTCTTTTTGCAATTCTTTGGACTGCTTCAGAACGTCCTTTAATTCATCTTTTTTCCCTGATTCCTGACGTTCGATTTCTTTGTAAATCTCTTCAATAGAAGGGAAACGGGCTTTATACTTTTTACTGACGGCTTTTTGTTGTTCTGGTGAGTTATCATTGATTTCAGCCCAGTAGATGACAATGTCCCCGGGCAACAGATTCATATTTTGCAGACTGACCACATAGTCCAAATCCAGGTTGGCAGAATTGATGATGCCCTGAATTTCCACCGACTGATTATTCTGGTCATTCACCTGGTATTTGAGGATGAGGTTTTTCAAGCCATAATCATCGGAAGCCACAATCCGCATGGGTAAAAGCATATTCTGATTGAGAATGACATCATCTCCAGGCTCTGGGATATTTATTTCGGGCGGATTGTCGGGGATTACATCAATCGCTTTTTCTTCCGGAACGCTTTTTCTGCCCAAAGCATCTGTCAGTTCCAGATACCAGGTTAGGGGGTCGAGCACTTCCAACTGTGTCACAAAAGACTTCTCTGTAATTGGTTGCATAACTTTTTCAGTGCCGTTGGAAAAGTGCATACGGGCATCTTTGATAGCAATATTGGTATCAATACTGAAAGTCACCAAGGTATGTTTCAGAGCCTGGATATTGCCATAACTGGTACTGTCGATTTCCGCCTTCAGCTTGGTATAAACGGGATAGTGATATGAAACCGAGTAGCGTTTCACAGCCGGATTGTCCAAAACATCTATACGGAAAGTATTGGAGGGGATATTTCCGGCTTTTACGTAGTAACTAAAGGAGTAATCCAGCTTTTCAAACAGGTATTTCCCATCCGGCATGGACATTTCCCGCCATTGGTTTTCACTTTTATACATCAGATGATATTGCACATCTGAAATAGCATCCACGACTTCAATCAAAACATCCTGATTTCTGCCTAATTTGAGATTGCCGGGTTTGACTTCTATGTAAGAGATTAGGTTAGTTGTCTGAATGCGGTTTAGCCAATATTCTCCTGCGCTACGGGGGATTTGTTTGTAGTTCAGACCCCAAAGCACAGCCAGACTCAAGACGCAGATTAGAATTATCTTTCTAAACAACGGACTCAGCGTGGGAGGATATGTAACCTGCTGTGCGCTGATGCGTTCTGAGCCATGGTCATAAAGTCTTTGGTAGATTTCGCCGGAAGCTACATTTGGGTCTTGTTTGAGCTCAATTACGTTCTGGTAAAGGTCATCCTTGCTGCCATGCATATCGTCTAACCAGCGGGAGATTTTTAACTGTCCGGGTCTGTATCTGTAATCAATAACCAGAATCAGGATAATCCCACCCAAACTGAGAAAGCGGAACAGATTTGCCAAATGCAGTATTTCGGAAGGAGCTTTGATAAATATTCTGAAAGAAAGGTAGAAGTGAAAAGCCAAAGCCAGAATGAGCAGGCACTTGATAACAGTGCGCTTGAACAGTATTCCGTAATATTGCATCCGGATATTGTTTATTTTAGCTTCAAAGGCTTTTCTTTTCATGCTTCCCTGTTTCCATATATTTTCACTTGTAGCAAGGAAAAGTAGGGCAGTATGCGTGTCAATGCTTTTTCGCCGTCGTATCTAAACTGTCAAGTATCCAGGCTGTTAAATCTTAAATTCGAGGCGTATGTATCTAAGTAAAGTTATCTGGCAGTAACCTCAGCAATAATCACATAAAAATTCTTAGTTTCATTGGCAGGCTCAGAATAATTGGTTGTAGTAGATGTTCCTGCCAGATTGGTAAAAGGTCCGTCAGGATTTGTACTGCTATATATCCTAAACCGTGTGACTGTAAAGGGATAAGTCCAGTCCAACCTGATGGAATTTGTGCTGCTGATATAAGAGATTACAGGCGACCCCACAGGTGTTAGCCCAATCCAGTTTATTCTGTTGTAAGCATCACTTTCATAAGCTGAACCGGAGAAAGAACCTAAATCATCATAGATGTTCAGAGTTCCCTGATTGAGGGTTTTTTTGATGTTATTAGTTCCTGACCAGGAATTGGATGGGAAGATCGGATTAAGGATAGTCAAAGTCTGGGCATTATCAATCCAAAGCAAGGTTCCGCCTGATGCACCGTTTTGGAAAGTGCAGTTCTTGAAAGCCAGACTGTCTGTAACAATCGCACCGCTTTTTACATATACACCACTTGTATTCATGTATTCAAATAGAGCATATTTGGCAGAAATTGTGGCACCACTATTGATATTAACTCCATAATATCCGGCAAGATGAGTTAACTTGGCAGGATGAAGGTTATATCCTATAAGCTCAATGATTCCACCTGTGTTCACGTTCAGGGTTTTTGCATCAGTAAGCTCAAGCGAGCCATCTGCATCTACAATTATCTTACCGGTACTATTGACAGTGATGTCTCCACTGGTTCTGAAATAATAGTGGTTCAAATCCAATATACCGGCATTAACCAACACTGCTCCAGCATTAGCATTTGAAAGATTGGATGTCAGCGATACGGAATTGGCTCGTGTATCACGTGAACCCGGTTTATCAACAGTTAAACTGTATATTGAGCTTGCTCCTGCATTGCTCAAAGTCTGGTCGGCAGAGCCTTTCAAAGCAATTGTATTGCGGTTTGAGGTGTGCCAGACTCCGCCAGAAGCAATATTGAAATTGCCGCTGACCTCATGAGTCAGGCTTGTGACGCTGTCATACCAGACACCGCTCATTAGATTAAAATTGCCATTCACTTTGACAGGTTTGGAAAACTGGGTTTGCACTCCGGCAGATTTGTTGATCGTGAAATTGAATAAATCCAGGCTGGTTGTTCCGACCGAGATAACGGATGTAGTTGCTCCGATAAAGCTCAGAGTGGATGAGCCGTATTTGTATCCGATTTCGTCATTAAAGGATGTGTTGCCATCAGTCCAATTCTTGCCTACAGAAATATTAACATTTGTTCCATAAAAAGCATTTAGACCTGCGCCGGAGGAAATTGTCACATCATTGCCAACTATCAGAGCAGTATTATTCTTCATGTTTAGCGTGCCATTCGAAATCGACAAATTATTTGTCACATTGACTGTTACATTATTACTAATCTCAACGTTGTCCCAATTTAACGATGTATTATATAGAGTAAGTTTATAGAAAGTTTCAGAAGTAGATATTCCACTGTCATCAGCAGAGCCGCTAAATCTGACTGTACCTGTCCCTTCATTGAATGCAGAAGAACCTACCTGATTTATCCAGTTTTTGTAAACATAAATAGTATAAGTAGAAGCAGCTAATACTCCCGCTGTGATACACAGGTTTCCTCGTACATTAACATGCCACAACAAAGTCGCTGTATTGGAACGGGTCAAAGGTGTGCCGTCGCTGTTCTTTAGTGGTTCCTCGATTACATCATCTCTGCTGGCAGATTTACATATATACAAATCATTGAAATAGTCAGTGGGAGCCATATCTATCGTACAATCGGTTGAACCAGTAAACTCTACTCTGCCTCCAGTTGGTCGGAAACATTCTGTTACATCAAAGAATCCACCGTTTAAGCGAATTATCCCACCTGTTACATTACATATAAAGTCATAAATTTCAGAACCTAAATGAATACCCCTGTTTTTGAAGTTTAGTTCACCGCTATCCATGGTCAGAATTACATCCCCATATCTTGCGAAATATGAATCCCGGAAACTGAAACCTCCATAAATATCAATTCTACCATTATTCAATATTGTAAGAGGACCATTGACATCAATGCTTTGATCAATGTCCTGATGGAGCTCAAGCACTCCATTATCTACATAATAAGTACCATATAAACCATTATTAGATATGTCTGTAACTATAACATCGGCTAAAGTGAACACTCTTAATTTTCCCCCACCATTATAGGAAGTGATGGTGGAAGTGAAACTGTTATTAAATACCACATCTGTTGAAGCGACGGTATTATTCATCGTACCGATTGTGGCAGCAGCCTGGAAGTTTATGCCATTATTTACGTTCAGGATATTGGAAACAGATACATTACCAATTATATCCAGAATGGTACCTGTGTGAGATTCTGTAACATTGTAAAAATTGTTAGCTCCATTAATTGTTTGGGTACTTCCGATTTTATCAAAAATGACAGTTCCTGTGCCGGGTACAAATTTATTCGCACCTGAGACGTTTGACCAATTTCCGCTGACAGTCATATTAAAGGTATTGGCAGCTAAAATACCTGAATAAAGATAGACATTACCTTTGTTTGTGATATTATTCGCCAGTCCGGCAGTAGAGAGGCTATCCTTATATACAGACAGCTTACAGACATAATTGCCGTTGGAAACATCAATAAGTGAATTGAGTGCACCTATGCACCTTACTTCGCCGCTATCCTGCAAAAAGGCATTTGCTTCACTTGCTGTAAAATTGCCATCAACCATGATGATAGAATTTGTCCAGATTCTATCTGCATGAGTTGCTATGTATATACCGTTATTTAACACATAAATGGTTCCACTATTCAAATGTATTGCCCCACCCAGATTAACCAAAGTGCGTTCAGTTCGTGAGGCTGAATTATAGACTTTTAACAGACCATAATCTGCATGTAAAATCGAGGTACTATAGGAAGTATAAGTCCCATCAACAATAACTGTGCCGGATATCATATTCAGTTTTCCATGCAGGTCAAGGTCAGAGGTGATTTTAAGATAGCCAAAGCTACCTGTGTTTATACTACCGGTATCCTGAATCAGGACATTATTAACCTTCATAGGGATGACGTTCAGATTAAGATGGTTATTCCCGTTTACAGTTAGGTTACCCATGATAAACAAGCTGTCAGAATTAGCCAGATTAAACTCAAATATGGAGCCAATGCCGACGCCATTACCGTCTAAAGTAAGATTGCCAAACCAGGAGTTGGGGCTGGCGTAGGTAATATCAATTCCTGCAGCATTATTCAGGATTGTAGTACATCCCGTCAATTGTGCAGCAGAACCATTATTAAAAGTCCAATTACCACTACATGTGATAGTACCATTATTGATTTGGCTAAAAGCAGCCGGAAACCATGAGAAATCTCCATCAACGGTTATTGAACCGTTTGACATCATCTTTAGTGTAGCATTTACCCATACATCATCATTGACCAGGATATCAGTACCATTAACATCAAAAACCCCGCTGCTGATAAACAGAACACCATGGATATCAAGATTGCTGTAAGCATAAACTCCATCTGTTCGAGTAGCTGTCTTGGAGATTACGAGGTTATTAAAATTACTTCCTGTCCCCTGATTAATTCTGCTATTTCCCGAGCCGTAAAACTCTACCGTCCCACCCGTAATGGCAATATCGCCGATTGAATCAAACCAACCGCCATTTACTCTAAAAGTGCCACCTGATACATTCATGGTCAGAGTATGTGTCGTAGAGGTAAAATTGATTCCCTGGTCTTTAAAATCCAGAATACCACTTGTCATAGTTATTCCGGCATTAGCTGAGTAAGCAACATTGCACGGCAGGGAGCCTCCATAAATATTAATCCGACCGCCATAGTTATAGATAAAACTATTCAAGTCTATCCAGGAACTGGTATCCTGATGCAGGTCAATTGTACCATCAGGATAACAATAGAACTTGCCATATATACCGTTTTGGGATAAATCATTTGCAGTAAAAGAGCCTGCTGTTACTTCAATTCCACCATCTGCCCACGTATATGAATCACAGGTAACAACAGTAGTAGAATCGTTTATTACCATCTTTCCGGCATGCTTATCTATTAACAGGTTATGGTAGTGCTCACTGAAAGAATTATACTGGTCACCGTTACCGTTGAATTCAACAGTGCCGGTTCCTTCGACAAATGCAGCAGGACCGGCAGAATTTATCCAGTCTCCGGCAATCCTGATCAGAGCCGGTGCCGTAAAAGTACCACCAGTTAAGATGAAGTATCCATCAATATCCAAAGTATCTGATGCATTAACAGAATTACTCCTTAATATGTCACCGGCTGGTTTTACAGTTCCTGCTCGGGAAGCTAATCTTTGTAATAGCTGATTCTCAGCACTTCTGGCACCTTTATTAATTTCAAGGTTGTAGATATTGCTTCCATTAAAGCATTTTAAGTCAGCATCCGCCGTACCATAAAGTTCTATTGTACCTCCGGACGGATTAAAATCTGTCCTTTCACAGATAAAATCACCTGCAGTTCTGATGCGACCATTTGCAATGTCATAATTAAAGTCATAAACATCAAGCAGTTTGATACCTACGTCCTTGAAGTCCAGAATACCACCGTACATAGTAAGAGACGCAGTATCAATATATGAAAGCAAAGCTGTATCACTACCGCCATAAATACTAAAGTTACCTGCATGGATTGTAAGATTTGCTCTTAGGTCTACATATTGAGCAGTATCCTGATGATACTCAATATTTCCAGAGTCCAGAATAATACTACCAAATATACCATCATCAACCAGGTCATTAACAATAAAACTACCGCCATCGACCATGTATGTGCCTGCTACCCAGTCATATAAATCACATTCTACCTGAGTGCTATCCGGAAAGACAAATTCTCCGGAGGGTTTATTTAGTTCTAATTTATAAAAATGAGGCATTCCGTTGAATTCCTGGTTTCCTGTTCCATTGAATACGACTGTACTGGTTCCATATGTAGTGTTTTCGTCCTCGGACCAGATATATGAAAAATCTTTCCAATTTCCTTTGCTGTATATATTATTATTAGCTGGATTGAACTGTCCTGATATCAGAGTAAAATCACCATTTATATTCAGAGTGGATGGTAAATCTATAAAAGCTGTCGGACCTGCTGAGAAAGTAAGGTTATTAAAATAATTATCTGTTTCCGGGTCTAATATACTCATATGGTTAAATGAGCCATATAAGATAACAGTTCCATTCTCAAATTGGAAATGTCCTCCCGGGTTGTTTTGGAAATTGTTTTTGATATGGAGAATCATTGAACTGTTCATTACAAATAAACAACCGGAGTTGTTGTAAAATCCATCCTTTATTGTAAGATTATCTGTAGATGCAGAACTGTATTCAAGTTTGGCAGGATACGTTTTTTGGTTAACAAGTCTTGGGAGATCTCCAGCTTCATATACATGTATGAAACTATCTTCAGAACCCATAAAATTCACTACTCCGTTATGCATAGAAACATTACTGCCTTCTTCGAATGTCATACTACCATACAAATTGATTGTGTATGTATCCAAATCAGAAGTACCGGATCCGGCTCCCCAATCTAAATTGCCATCTACTCTCAAGCCGTTTTGCAAATTGTCAGGCATCCTCAATTGTCCGTAACATCGGAAATCACCCGATACATGTAACATGTCAGATGAAATCCATAAATTACCGTTCTCCTTAACAACTATGTTATTGCAATGAGCCTCTGTCTCTATAATTGGGAAATTGTCAATTCCTCCTGGAATTACTACATCTTGAACTGAAATCGGGACTCCTAATGTCCAATTATTTATGTTATTCCAGTCTTGATTTAGTGCACCAGTCCAGGTGTTTCTAAGAGCTGTGCTGACTGTAAAACTTATACTATCACCTCCCGAAGCGCTTACATCATAGATAATTAGACTACCATCAGGAGTAGAAAGAGTATCGGCATACAACCACGGCTTAGGATTTGTATAATTTGATATCTCAGTTCTGCTGCTTTGAGCAGAGAAAAAGGCATTATCTGGGTCTCCATTGGAATCAATATCTCCACCCGGTCTGTAAACATAAACTTCATCAGGTGGACCGAATCCATTTCCCTTAACAGATTGACCACCGTAAGAAGACATAATTCTGTAAATTATCAGTCCACTACCTGGCACGCCCACTTCATAATCACCGGCTTGCCGTCTGTATTCCACCATATAATACTGAGAAGTGTCGCTGGAGGCAATTTTATAACTGGAAAAGGGTGACTGAGAAATTGATGATACAGTATATTCAGTTGGAGTAGAGGTTGGCACTATTTCCGGTATGGTAGGAAACCAGTGGTAATATTTCCATTTCACATACGCCAGCATGTGCTGTGCACGGTCAGAGCCCATCAGACACCAGGCTCCAGTAGGTCTGATTGTGGACCAGGGTAGATGACCACCCATGTTAACCCCGGGATAATGATACATGTCCGGAGCTCCAATCATATGACCCATTTCATGGCACATAACATCTAAGCCCAAACCAATTTCAAAATCATTTACCCATTCTGATACTCTTATTCCGTTTAAAGTTGTAACCTCTTCCTCATAAGCATAGTGAGAAAACCAGAGCAAATGACTATTGGCATCCGCATCACCTCGATAAATAAAAGTGATGGCATCCACGATTCCATTGTTATCACTATCAAGATTTATATTATTCGGAACAGAATTGCCTAACAAAGCCAGAATTTCAGTAATCAGAGCCTGATGCCTTGCCCTTCTATTCTCAGGAGTATATCCATCTACATTAAACGTATCATTTTGGGGAAGGTAATAGTTGCGGTTGTGAGTAACCTGTAGTGAAACGACCTCTCCATTTACTCCGGCAGCTGGATATTGCAGTGTATTAATAGTCAGTTGGTTTGCTGATGCTTCTACAAAAAATCCTTTAAGAGATGGAGAAGTTAATGAGTTAAATAACTGATTATAGTCGTTCCATGTTTTTGTAATGGGAAATTCATCCTGGTCTGCAAACCTGGCAAACACAACAATATTATTGACAATTCCGGTTGATGCAGCTCTGCTTCCTGCATCTCTGTTGGCTTGCATCTCTCTGGCAGATTCCATTGCTTCATCTGTATTGGCAAAGAGATTTGGTGGAATTCCCAAACCGGAAGGATTTACTTCACCAACCACATAGTCAGATGCTTTGACAGTATTCCCATCCGGTAACGCATAAACAGCGTATCCGGTTTTGGGGTTAATGAGAATGGTATATCCATCTTTGTCATGCATCCTGTGATAATATTCATCACCGCTTACAAACAGTGATAATTTGTCACCATTAGGCTGAATATGTTCATAGGGTTTGTTTTCAACCAGATTAGCGTATAATGATAAGCATAAAGCAAGAAAGAATAGTATCCAACAAATGTTTCTCATAAGTCTCTCCAATACAAAATAAGCCGTTCTTAGAATATTATTAAAAATCCAATCTAACACCATTAGATTAATACAATACAACATACACTTTCCTAAATTATTTGTGATTTTGTGTCAAGAGTTTTGTTTTAAACTGATTGTCTGAATAAGTTAAGTCAATTTAATTGCCCTCATTCGCAATCTGGCATCCACCCAGGAACCACCTGGGATCCACCCGGGCTAACCCCAGGAGGATGTCAGGTGGATGCCTGGTGGTTGGCGGGTTGGAGCTGAGCAGGAACTGAGAAAGACATAGAAAGAGAATTACAGATATTGCGTGAGTGTCTATAGTTATCCAATGTCTTCTTCGTGATAAAAGGCGATTCTGAGTTACTATTTAGATTTAACAGCCAGAATGTTGTTGACAAAAAAAGGGTTATACTTTGACTAAAAAAATCATTACTTCCTGCGAAAAGTCAGGTTTCCGAATTGGAGAAAGATTCCTGCCGATACAGGAATGACCACATTATTGTATTCATCTGTGTTATATGCTCTTATGTGTTGAAGAAAAAGGAGTTTCGATGCCTCTTGATGAGAACAGAAATGGTAATGAATCTGCAGTAAACGTATCAGCGGAGTTAGCTGCAGTTCAGGCTGAGCTTGAAAATCTGAAACAAGAAAACATAGTATTGGAGCAAATAAACAAAACATTCCGTTTTTATGTGGAAAATGTCAACGACCTGATAGGAACCATTACTCTCAGGGGAGAGATAACCTATGTTTCTCCCAATATTACGGATATAACGGGCTGGGATGTAAGCGGAGTATTAAACCAAAATATGTATGATAGATTTATGCATCCAGACGATGTTGCAAGAACTCGTGAGTTGTTTCATATTGGTGTAAATGTAAGAAAAAAGATAGCCGGAATAGAATATAGAATCCTGCATAAAGATGGCAGCTGGCATTGGTACACAACAAATGCATCCCCAATTTTTAATGAGCGGGGCAGAGTAACGTCTTTCCTGGCTATCCAACGCAATGATACAGAAAAAAAAGCTGTGTCTGACGCACTATTAGAAAGCCAGATGAAGATGAGAGAAGCTCAGCGTATCGGGAAAACCGGCAATTGGGAATGGCTTCCCGGCAGTAACAAAATTCTTTGGTCGGATGAAATGTATCAAATCTTTGCTATTTCAAATAAAACTGATTTGACTACAAACAGACCTTTGAAATTCTTCTATCCCGGTGACAGAGTAAAAATCATAGCAATGACAAAAAGGGCAGCAATCAGCAGACAGCCCCAGTCTTTGGAATGCCGAATTTTAATACCGGGTGGTGAAATCAGATATATTTTTGCTAAAGGTGAAGTACAACTGGATCAAAACGGTAAACTGGAAAGAGTAATCGGTATATGTCAGGATATTACTGAACGGAGGATAGCCGAAGACTTGCTAAAAGAGAGCACCCGTAAGCTCAATACTATGGTAAATAACCTCAAAGGTGTGGTGTATCGCTGTATAAATGATGGCAACTGGACGATGGAATTCATCAGTGCAGGAATATTGGAATTGTCTGGATTTCCTGCGGAAGACTTTATCGATAACCGCAAGCGTTTGTATAGTGATATCATCCATCCTGATGATGTTAATCCAACCTGGTCTGAAATTATGTCAGCAATATTTGAACAAAGACATTTTACATTCGAATATAGAATTATCCATCAGGATGGCGGTATTCATTGGGTATGGGAACGTGGCTGCCCGATATATAAACACGATAAACTAATTGCCTTTGAGGGGTTTATCTCTGATATAACTGACCGCAGATTGGCTGAAGAATCATATAAGGCAAGCCGTGAGCAATATCGTCTGTTATTAGAAACCATGCAGGAAGGCGTGGTTTATGTGGATAATGAAGATGTAATTTTATATATAAACCAAAGCTGTTGCGATATCTATGGCTATAAACCAGAAGACATGCTGGGAAAGGTCGGCTACGAATTTTTAATTCATGCAGACGACAGACATATTATCCGGGAAAAGAACAAATCAAGGTTAGATGGCAACATAGACTCTTATGAAGTGCGCGGCAGAAAATTGACCGGAGAAACCGTCTGGCTTAGAATCAGCGGAGCTCCAATTAAAGGGGATAGTGGAGATGTTATCGGCTCAGTCGGCTTGATAAGTGATATTACTCAAAGAAAGAAGCTTGAAGAGCAATTGCTGGCAACTCAGAAAATGGAAGCAATCGGTCAGCTTGCCGGGGGTGTTGCCCATGATTTTAATAACTTGCTAACCGTTATTCTGGGATATGGTGAAGAAATTGTCGAAAAACTTGCAATTGACAATAGTTTGAGAAAGGACGCCGAGGAAATCGTTAAAGCCGGCAAAAGGGCTTCCGGACTAACTCATCAACTGTTGACTTTTAGCCGAAAACAGGTTATTCAGCCTAAAGTATTGGATTTAAATACCTTGGTTTCCAGCCTGCATACCATGTTATTGCGTTTAATTGGCGAACACATCAAAGTAAATACCGTTTTAAGGGATAAAGATTGTCTGATTAAAGCTGATTACGGTCAAATTGAACAGGTTATTATCAACCTTGTGGTAAACTCACGAGATGCAATGCCTATGGGAGGGATTTTAACTATTGAAACTTCCAAGATTGCAGACAGTCAAGTAGCATCAGACTTTCCCGAAACTATTAAGCAGGGAAAATATATCTTACTTACTGTCTCTGATACAGGTATCGGAATGGAAGGGGAAGTCCTGAGCAGAGCTTATGAACCCTTTTACACAACTAAGAAGACCGGCAAAGGACTGGGTTTGGGATTATCCACTGTTTATGGCATTGTCAAACAATCAAATGGTTATATTTCAATAACAAGCAAGCCTGACAGCGGAACCACGGTAAAAATTCTTCTTCCCCAAACAGATGAGAAAATAGAAGAGAAGATAGAGTCAATTATCGATTATGACTTAACCGGTAAGGGAGAACATGTCCTGATTGTTGAAGATGAAGAATCTCTTTGCCTGTATATTAAGAAAATGGTCGAGAAACTGGATTATCAGGTTACATTTGCCGTTAGAAGCTTAGATGCTCTGGCTGCAATTGAAAACGGACTCAGACCGGATTTGATAATAACAGATGTCGTGATGCCGGAAATGAATGGCAAGGAATTGGTTGACCAGGTCAGAAAATTAGTACCCAATCAAAAAGTACTCTTTATGTCCGGCTTTACAGACGATGTGATTGAGCATCATGGAGTTCTGGGTATTGATATCCCTTTCATCCAGAAACCCTTCTCACCCGGTGAAATAGCCTATCGCATAAAGCAGTTGCTGACCCAACAGAAAGCTTCAACATCGGAAAACTGCATCCTTATGATTGATGACGAAGAAGAGGTCAGAATTTTAGTTCAGCGTGCTCTGCAAAAGAATGGGTATCGCTTCATTGGAGCTTCTAACGTCAAAGAAGCATTGATTGCTATAACTGAAAATGAGTTTGATGTAATGATTGTAGATATGAATCTTTGCGGAATAAGTGGAATTGAGGCTTTGCAAGATATACGAAAAACAGGAAATGCTGTTCCTGCCATACTGTTTTCAGGTGTGAACCCTAATCTTGATAGTGAACTTCTGAAGTCATTGGGAGTAGTGGCAACAGTAGTGAAATCCTTTGATAACAAGCCATTGATTCAATGCATTGATGATATCGTGTCAGGCAAAACAAAATACTAATAAAACACAAGGACTAAAAAAAGCGGATTTTCTCTTCCTTACCCGGTTCGATTACTCCAATCTGGATACCATCCGTTACTTTTAGAACCGAGGCTGCTTGTGAGGCTGAGACCACTAATATCATGCCGATGCCGAGGTTAAAGACTTTGCGCATTTCCGAAAATTCTATCTTGCCGAGGGCTTGCAGCCATTGGAAGATTAACGGGACTTCCCATGTCTTTTCATCTACAACAGCGCATAGACCTTCGGGAATTATTCTGCTCAGATTGCCCGGAATACCGCCTCCGGTGATATGTGCCATGCCGTGAATCAGTTCTTGCTCAAGTAGTGGTTTGATATCATTGAGGTAGGATTGGTGCACACTCAGAAAAGCGTCTGCTACAGTGCAATCGAGTTCCCCGATATAAGAATCCACGCTTAGTTTGTTCTTATCCATGATTTTACGCGCCAGAGAAAAGCCGTTTGTCTGCAATCCGTTACTGGGTAAACCAATCAGCACATCTCCCGCTTGGATGGCATTTCCGGTGATAAGCTTATCCTTTTCCACCAAACCGATAATCGTGCCTGCCAAATCAAAATCACCTTTTTGGTAGAATCCGGGCATTTCTGCCATTTCGCCACCGATCAGAGCACAGCCGTTTTCTTTGCAGGCTATGACAAATCCGTAGATTAGCTGCTCAATCTGAGCGGGATTTAGCTCTCCGACTCCGATGTAGTCCAGAAAGAATTGTGGGATTGCACCCTGCACCAGAATGTCATTGACGCAATGATTGACCAAATCCTGTCCGACAGTATCGAATCTGCCTGCCTGGATGGCAAGACGCAGCTTGGTGCCCACGCCATCTGTACTGGAAACCAGAATAGGTTGTTTCCAAACCGATAAATCAAGCTGATAAAGTCCACCAAAGCTGCCTAAATCGCTTAAAACGTTTTTATTGTATGTGGTTCGCACCTGTTGTTTGATAGCTTTGACGGCTTTTTCTCCGGCTTCGATATTAACGCCGGAGCTTTTATAGTCAAGAGGCATCAGATTTTCATCCAGCCCTGCATCTCTTCCTGCATGAGCTGAATGTGTTCCCAGGCATGGTTTGCCAGTTTAATAACGCTGAATTCGCTCACATTCAAAGCAGCCATCACAGTTCCATAAATGCAGGCAATTCTGAGATTGTGAGGAGTCATCTCACCCACCTTGGCAAGATAACCCATAAAACCGCCGGCAAAGGAATCGCCTGCACCGGTCGGGTCTTTGACCTCGACAATCGGATAAGCCGGACAGAAAAACAGCATGTTTTCACCAATCAGGACACTGCCATATTCCCCACGCTTGAGCACAACGAGCTTAGGACCCTTGGCAAGAACGACTTCAGCCGCCGTGTAAACAGACTTTTCGCCTGCATAAGTGCGAAGCTCATCCTCATTCATAAAGACGATGTCCACGCGTTTGATAACTTCATCCAGACGGTCTTTGGCACCGTTTATCCAGTAATTCATGGTATCTGCGGCACAAATATTGTAGCTCTTTATCTGGTCTAAAACACTTAATTGCAAGTCAGGATGAATATTGCCCAAAAGCAGGCTGTTGCAGGTATGACAGCTTTCCGGCAGGATGGGATTGAAGTCTCCAAAGACATTGAGCTGAGTTTCCAGCGTCTGAGCCTGATTCCAGTTTTCATATTTACCAGCCCAACGGAAGGTATTGCCCTCTTTGATTTCCAGCCCATCCACGATGATACCGTGTTTGATGAGCAAATCAATATGTTCTTTGGGAAAATCTGTGCCGACTACCCCAACGGTGAACGTTTTGGTAAAATAGGAAGCAGCCAGAGCACCATAAACCGCAGAACCACCCAGGGCATCGGTTACTTTACCCACGGGGGTTTCTATGCTGTCAAGACCGATTGAACCGACGATAACTAAACTCATATACTTCCTTCCGGCGTCACCTGAACCGAATCAGGCTTACCTTTCAGCTTTGACCAGTCGATATTCTTACTTTTAGTCAGCTGACTTATAACCAAAAACAAGGCAATCAGAATTGCCAGCTTTATCAAAAGACCCGTCCAGTTCAAAGCTTTGCTTCTTTTCTGCTGCCAGCGTTTCCTGAGTTTATCATTTAAATCTTTCAATTTAGCAGCTCTCCCTCAATTCCTGCAAGAAGGCAGCAAAACGCTGCGCACCTTTGGTCAGGTTTTCCATGCTATTGGCATAAGAGAAACGCACAAAGCCTTCTATCCCGAAAGCACTGCCGGAAACCAGAGCTACATGATGCTTTTCGAGCAACTTATCGCAGAACTGGTCAGTGTTTTTGATACCTAAAGTGTTGTTTTTAATGTACCACCCGATATTGGGGAAGATATAGAATGCGCCTTCCGGTTTGAAACAACTCAGATGAGGGTTTTTTACTAATTCAGTATATAGGAAGTTACGGCGTTTATCAAATTCCTGACGCATTGCTTCAATGGAATCATCTTCATTATTCAAGGCAACAACGCAGGCTTTCTGCGTAATCGAATTAACGCAGGACGTGGCATGTTCCTGCACCCTGCCGGCATAAGATATTATGTTGGCAGGACCAGCAGCATAACCCAGACGCCAGCCTGTCATGGCATAAGCTTTGGAAACTCCGTTCACGATTACTGTATGTTCCTGCATTTCCGGACTGACAGAAGCAATCGAAACATGCTTGGAATCGTCATAGACGAGTCTTTCGTAGATTTCGTCCGAGACAACCAATATCTTATGCTTGAGACAGACTTCGGCAATTTCTTCCAGTTCTTTACGGCTGTAAACCGTGCCGGTCGGATTGCTGGGGGAATTGAGAATAAGCACTTTGGCAGTAGGGTTTTCTGCAATGCATTGGTCAAGCTCCTCGGCTTTTACTCTGAAACCATCTTCCTGACGGGTATTAAGATAGACGGGAAGTGCATCAGCCAGCATCACCTGATAGGGATAACTCACCCAATACGGAACAGGGATAATGACCTGGTCGTGACTGTCACAGACTGCCATCAGCACGTCAAGAATGGAAGCCTTGGCACCCGGAGAAACCAAAATCTGCTTGGAGTCGTATTTAACTCCATTGTCACGTTCGAGCTTCTGGCAAATAGCTTTGCGCAGTTCGATGATGCCTGCATTGGCGGTGTAACGGGTAAAATTGTCATCAATCGCCTTGTGGGCAGCCAGCTTGATATATTCCGGCGTGTTGAAATCAGGTTCACCCACTCCAAAATTGACTACATCAAGCCCGGAGTCTTTCATTTCTTTGGCTTTATTGGACATAGCCAAAGTCGGAGAAGGTTTAATCAGTTGGATACGGTTTGATAGTTTGATAGCCATAACGTCCTCTATTTATTTTATTTAAGTAATTATAAGCTTACCTTCCATTCTAAAGAATGGGTTACATAGTTTTGCCTTCTACAACGAGGAGGGAGATATCCGCAACCTGTAGAAAGGCTTTGCGGATTTCCAGCAGCAAGGCATAGCGGTTGAGTCTGAGCTGCTCATTATCAGTATTGACCAGCACATCATCAAAGAACTTGTCAATTACGGGACGAATAGAAACAAGCTGATTCAGGACTTGCGAATAGTTGAGCTTTTCCAGTTCAGCTGCAATCTTGCTTTCCAGTAGTCTTAAGGCAGTGAAAAGCTCTGTTTCTGCCTGTTCAGTAAAAAGAGATTCCTTGATACTGAGTTGTGATTTTTCGTCTTTGATGATATTGGAAACACGTTTGAAGCCGATTACCAGCTTGATAAAATCCTCGTTGGATTTGAAATCCTGCACGGCTTTGGCTCTTTCCAGCAGATGCAGGATATTGCCAAACTCAATGTGCATCACACTGTCAATCACATCATAGTCAATGCTTTGTTGTTGTAAATACCAGTTTATTCTTTGGTGGAAGAAACTCAGGATGATTTGTTTGGTTTCGGGTTTATCTATGCCCAGCTTGTTGTACTGATTGAGACTGTAGCCAATGATGTCTGCAATATTGAAATCCCATTTGCGCTCTGCAATAATCTGCACAATGCCATTGGCTGCTCTGCGCAAGGCATAAGGGTCGGCAGAACCGGTGGGCAACATCCCGATACCGATAATTCCGCAAACTGTATCAAGCTTATCGGCAACTGCGATTATGGCTCCGTTTGTCGTTTGAGGTAGTGCATCATTTTGCCCGCGCGGCATATAATGTTCATAAATGCCTTGAGCAGTCGATGCTTCTTCCCCGGAAGCCAGGGCATAGTGCATTCCGATATAGCCCTGCAGCTTTGTAAATTCCTTCTCTCCCAGCATCTTGGTAACCAAATCAGCCTTGGATAATAGAGCTGTTCTTTGTGCAATTTGGATTTCAGCCTGTGACAGCTTGAGCAGATTGCAAATAAAGGTGCTGATATTGATTATCCTGTCTGTTTTCTCTTTCAGAGTGCCGAGTTCAGCTTGAAACACGACATTGGAAAGAGCAGGAACGAATGCTTCCAGTTTGTGCTTTGTATCTTCCTGATAATACCACATAGCGTCTTCCAGACGGGGTTTGACTACTTTCTCATTACCTTGGCGGATCAGAGAGCTGTGTTCAGGATTACCATTGGAAATAAAGACAAACTTATTAGTGAGCTTGCCGGCTTTATCCATGACGGCAAAGTATTTCTGGTTCTGGCTGATAGTGGAAGTGATAATCTTTTCAGGGAGGATAAGAAATCTCTCTTCAAATTCTGCAATAACGGCATTGGGATATTCCACCAAGTCCGTAACGGTTTGGAGTAACCCTTCATTGATATCAACGCTGTAATCCCTGCCTGTAAATATATCCTGCAACTGTTGTTTGATGAGCTCGTTTCTTTCCTGCCTGTCAGCAAATACACTTACTTGCTTCAAAGCATTGAAGTAATCATTTGCAGAGCCAATATTGACTGACGTTTCCAACCCAAGAAACCTATTGCCCCGGCTCGTTCTGCCTGAGAATAAAGTGCCTGATTCGAAAGGCAGGATTTCATCTCCCCACAGACATACTATCCAGCGCACCGGTCTGGCAAAATCGCTGCTGCCACTGCCCCATTTCATCCGTTTGGGAAAGGGTATGGCTGCCAGTAATGTCTGCATCCACTGAAGCAGAAGCTCTTCTGTCAGCAGTCCGGTTTGTTTAATCCTGATAGCTGTGATTTCACCTTTGGGGCTGTCCTGAAAAAACACATCGTCTTGGCTGGCTTTATTATTACGCAGAAATCCGTCCAGGGCGGGCGAAGGATTTCCGTCTTCCAGAAAAGCTATCTTTCTGGCTGGACCGGTTTTAACAATATCCAAATCCTCTTGTTTTGCCTGCAAACCATTGGCAATCAGAGCCAGGCGTCTGGGGGTGAAAGTAGTGATGACTTTATTTGAGGTCAGTCTGCTTGTTTGCAGAAATAATTTGAAGTTATCGTCAATAAAGCTGATGGCATCATTCAGATAGCCGGCGGGGATTTCTTCTGTTCCGATTTCCAGCAGAAAGTCTTTGGTTAGCAAGCATTACCTCTCAATGTGTTAATCTTTATACGCACTAATCTGCCTGAAAAACACCACTGTTTATTCTTATGTCGAAACAGCAATTAGAACTTCAGAGTAACTGATATCTGGTTTATGAAACCCAGGTCACCATAGGAAGCCAAGCCATAATCCAGAACATAATCTTTCCAGTTGAAGCCCGTGCCAAAAGTCAAGCCTGATGCCCAGTCCCAGGTTCCGCCTGTTTTCCAGTTGGAAGAATTGTTGCTGTAACCAGCTCTCAGATTTAGCATGGGATGAATTTTGTAATCAACTCCGAATCTTACCGTCAAATCCGGTCCTGTGGGTTTGGAGATATCAATAGCAGCTAGTACGCTGGGTCTGATTTGATAGCTGAGTCCTGCTGCAAAAGTAAAAGGCAGCTTTTCGGGATACTCGTCTTTGGTGTAATAACTGACCTGAGCACCCAGATTTCTAACTGCGACTCCCACCTTGATTTTTTCATTGAAAGGGTGATGTATCATGCCCGCATCAATTACGACAGCAGAGGCAGAATAACTGTCAATTTTGTCGTAGATGTATTTAAGGGTTACACCCATATCTATGGAAGGATTGATATAACGGGCAGCAGTTAGTCCAAATATCATATTACTGGCTCCAAAGGTCTCCCCCATATCCAGATATTCGTTGTTCTGCGTGATTTCGGTGCGGTCTATCTGTCCGAAATTCAAATAATGTAGTTGCATGCCAAAAGTTACATAATCACCGCCGGGCACCAGCAGATGCATTGCTCCGCCATTGGTGTCCACCAGATAACTGCTGAAAGTGGTATTTGCCTTTATCCCGTCCACATTTAATATTGCTGCGGGATTAAACTGCAGACCGTCAATCGTGGCATTGATACCTGTCATTGCCTGTGCCATAGACATTGCTTTGGCAGAATATATGATTTGGAGGTTGTTGAACCCGGTTGTCCCTGCATTGTCATTAATTCCAAACAATGCGCAGACGCATAGGACAAATAGGCTAAGGCTGACTATTTTTCGTAATAACATATTCTATCTCGCTTACTTGGTTAAAAAGTTCTTCTTCGGTGGTTGACTCCAACAGCTTGAGCCGTTTGTCGTCCTGTCTCAAATATTCTGATATGGAGCGCAGTATCATCATATATTCCGGATTGGAGTTCTGCGGAACAGCAATCATAAAAACTATCCTAACCGGCGCATCATCAATAGCTTGGAATTCCAAAGGCTCATTTATCATGCAAACTGCAATACGCAATGTATTGACCATCAAATCCCGGGCATGAGGTATTGCCACTCCTCTGCCGATGCCAGTGCTCATAATCTCTTCACGACCTTTCACAGCAGCCAGAAAACGGTCTGGAAACTGCATACATCCACTCTCTGCTAAAAGCGCGGACATATATTCCAGACACAGAGTCTTGTCTGCAAACCCGTCAACTATTCTGACTAAGCTCTTCTTAAACAATTTGGTCATGCACTTCTTCCATTTTACTTGATAGTCTCATTTTCTGTCAATCTGAATACAGTCAATAAAAAACTTAGAGAAATTGCGCTTGACATTAAACTTCCCGTTTAATTTGTTAGATACATGTTGTTAAAAGTTGCGATAAATCTTTGGATAAGCTTGGAGATTATATGAAATTAGTATCATGTTTGCTCGCCCTATCAGCGATAATCATATTCTTGTGCAGCTGCTCCACCAAACCCACAGAGCCTTTGGGGAAAAGCTTTAGTTCAGTAATGTCCGAAAAGTTGAGCACTCCCATTATCAATTGTGAACCCAATCCATTTATTGAAAGCACGACGATTAGTTATACAGTTCGTTCGGGAGAATCTGTGCGTATAGATATTATTAATCCATGTGGTGCATTGGTTAAAACTCTGGTTAATGATAGTCAAAAAGACGGTAACTACAGCATTATATGGAATGGGACCGATTCATCCGGAAATTCTGTTTCATCAGGTGTTTATTTCTATCGAATGTACACAGGAAGCTATTCTTCCACCCGTAAAATGATTTTACTGAAATAAGAGCTTTTTAGTAAGCTGAACACATACAAACAAGAGACCTTGCGAAAACGGTTGCAGGGATTTGGAGTTCATGCTTCCTGACGAGAATTGCATTGAGATATAGACTAAGGGAAGCTTGGACTTCATATCCCGTGAAGATGTTTAGTATCAATGAGATGAGTCGCATCATGAAGTCCAGGTTGCCCTTGGGTTTGGATAATGATAATAATGCACAATGGCAACGTGAACTCCAAGATGCTTAAGTTTTCGCACAGTCTCTTATTTATGTATTGAGAAAAGTTACTTGTTTATTGCTGTCCCAATGTGGCAACCATCACAGCTTTGATGGTGTGCATGCGGTTTTCTGCTTCCTGAAAAACTACCGACTGTGCACTTTCAAAAACTTCGTCCGAAACTTCCAATCCATTCAGACCGTATTTCTTAAAGATATCTTTACCAATGGTGGTTTTGGTATCATGAAATGCAGGCAGGCAGTGCATAAAGACGGTTTCTTTGTTGCCGGTCAGTTTCATCATAGCTTTGTTGACCTGAAAAGGTTTGAGCAATTTAATCCGGCTTTCCCAAACACTGTCGGCTTCACCCATCGAGACCCAGACGTCAGTATAAATGACATCAGCGCCTTTGACGCCTTTGGCAATGTCGTCTGTGAAGGTGAGTTTGGCGCCGGTTTCTTTGGCAATCGCTTTGCATTTATCTGCTAATGCTTTATCCGGAAAGAGTGATTTGGGGGCTACAATCCTGAAATCCACGCCCATTTTGGCAGCACCAATCATCAGTCCGTTTGCTACATTGTTATGTCCGTCTCCGGCAAAAACCCAGACCATCTGGTTCAGAGGCTTTTTGTGACATTCCATCGCGGTGAGAAAATCTGCCAAAACCTGGGTCGGATGGTCTTCTGTGGTGAGACCGTTCCAAACCGGAACTCCAGCATATTTTGCCAGCTCTTCCACAATTTCCTGTCCATAGCCACGATATTCGATTCCGTCATACATGCGTCCCAAAACTCTGGCTGTATCTGCAGCGGATTCTTTTTTGCCCATTTGGCTTCCGGTGGGACCCAAATAAGTAACATGTGCGCCCTGGTCATAGGCTGCGACTTCAAAAGCACAGCGGGTGCGGGTGCTGTCTTTTTCAAAGATTAGAGCAATGTTCTTGCCTTTCAGACGCTGAACTTCGTTTCCGACATATTTGGCTTTTTTGAGATCAGCGGAAAGCTCTAACAAGAATTGGATTTCCTGCGGCGTAAAATCAAGCAGGGTAAGGAAGTGACGATTCTTAAGATTGAACGGCATACTTTGCTCCTTCTACAGTATTCTGATTGTCTGGCAATCATACTATTTTTGTGACCAGATTTTCTATATGAGTTTATAGGGCAAGGAAATTTATGCTATATTTTTATCAATAAGCAGTATTTTCTGAGCTTGCAGATGCGCAGACTGTAACACAAGACTTATCCATCTAATCACTAAATAAACCTGCCTGAAGGCAGAACTACAGACACTCTTTGCGTCTCTGCGTCTTTGCGTTAAAAAAACTCCATTTTTCTGCTCTGTTGTTTGTCTTAAAACCAGATAAATCTGGTGGCACCTGCCGGATAAATCCAGCATTCCATTATCAATTGCCACTTTGCGTCTTTGTATCTTTTGCGTCCTTTGCGTTAAAAATTCGTGAAAACAGATACCCGTGCCGAACGCCTCGGGCACTGACAGTAATTTCCGTAAATCCCAATTGCTGCATCAGCTTTGATAATAGCAGTGAACCTGCCAGGATAATATCTGCTCTGCCTGCGGGCATATTGGGCAGCATTTCTGTTTCTGCAACCGTTTTGCCAAGAAACAGTTCTATCTTTGCTTGTATAGCTTCGAGAGTTAAAACCGTGTTATCCAATCCCGAAAGTACGCTATCTGCATTTGCAAAACTTATTGCTGCCAAGGTTGTTAACGTGCCTCCGACTCCAATCAACCGATGTATGGGGTATTGTACTCCTACCTGATTTACAAATTCATTGATATAGTTTTTTGCTGCAAACAGTTCTGCTGCTGTAACAGGGTCATGCTTAAAACACATCTCCGTTATTTTTACAGCTCCGATAGGCAGGCTTTGTTTGGATAGTATTTTGTTGCCAAGCCCAATAGTAAGCTCCGTGCTACCGCCTCCGATGTCAATCACAGCGGTATTTTCCTGATTTGCCAAACCCTCCGAAGTAGCTGCGCAATAGCTGAGTTCAGCTTCTTCAGCTCCGGTCAGAATTTCGACTTCAATGCCAAACAAGGTTTTGATTTGTTTGGCAAATTCGTCCGCATTTGCTGCTCTGCGCAGACTTTCCGTGGCGATGATGTGTGTTTCGTAATCATTTTTAATGCTATTTTTAGTCAACAGGGCAGCGATGCAATCCAGATTTCTGTTGATAGCTTTTTCGTCCAAAAGACCTGTCCTGGCAAGATTTTCACCTATGCGGACAGGATAGACCGCGTCTGTCAGGTTTTGCCAGGCACCGTTAAGGTATTCAGCCTTCAGGCTTTTGATGGAATTGGTGCCGATTTCAATAATCAGTTGTTTATTCATAATATACCATCATTTATATTCTTTTTCGCATCTCTAACACCTCTGGGGGTTTAGTATTCGATAGCCCACGGTTTTGAACCGTGGGGATATCGTTTATCAAAATAGCAACCCCATCGGGGTTTCCTATGAGGTTGTCCATTTACAATGATTAAAATCATCTTTCAATCTTCAAAACCCCGATGGGGTTAAATCTTCTCTTTCACTAACCCATGAATAAATTCATGGGCTATCGAATGTGAAATCCCTAAGGGATTAACTATTTCTTCGACAGAATTTTAACAGCCGAGGGCGGCTATCCTACGTTCTATGCGACAGCCAGGGGCGGCTATCCTACGTTCTATGCAACAGCCGAGAGCGGCTATCCTACGTGCTTTGCAACTGCCCAGAGCGGCTATCCTACGTTTTATATTTCTTTGGTCAGCCACTGAGAGTCTTTGACCGGAGGCAACAGCCCAGCTTCTATGGTGGCGCAGACTGTTTTGCAAGGCAGGTTTTGTGCATAAATCTGCTCGCGGGTCAGGGTTTGCAAATTGACTCGTGTGTCCATTTTTTGCAGGGCAAACAGCATTTTGATATATAGATTGTACCAGCTCAGCATCGGTTTGTGCTGAAACTCTTTGAGCTTATTATAACCTGTCAGGTAGTCATCGAAGTCAACTTTAAATCCGGCTGAAGGTTGGATTAGCTTCAGATTTGCCATAATGGCTTTGGTGCGGTTTGTGTTATTGGCGTTATTCGGAACGCTGTATTTTCTCACAAGGCAGAGCTTTAGCTTTGGGTGATAATAATACACCACCCCTTCAGCTTTTCCCGATAACCCGTTCACCCCCATGGATAAATGTACTTTCATATCTTCCTCCTCAATTTCGTAATGCCGGCAAAGCGCAATCAAAGATAGGTTTTAGCCTGAAATATCCATCAGCCAACCCAAGTTTGTTTCTAAAATTTCACTCATCCAGTTCTCAGTTGCAAGTTAAAATATAGTCGATATTCTGTCAAGAACCAGTTGAATTTAATTCGACTGGATATCGACTGGATATCAATATAATTCCGACTAAGATTTGAGCTTGAAGAGAGCAAAACATGGAAAGAGTGAAAGATACAGACAGATATTGATTGACAATAAAGTCCCCAACAAAAGAAGCTCGTAAACGCTTTTTTTAATTATTAAAATTGCGTGTGACTTAGGAAGAAATTGGCTTTGAGAGGTAACCGTGAACGAAACTAAAAATAAAGATTTACGCCCAATTAACATTCATGCGCCGAATAAAAGTGACATCTCAAAATACTTTGAGCTGATTATGGGCAGCGTGCATGATGTAATTTCAATTTCCAATCTGGAAAAGGGATTTGTCTATATAACCCCGTCTGTGGAAAAGGAAACCGGTTGGTTTTCCAAGGAACTGAATCGCAAAACCGTTTTTGATTTGGCGCATGAGGACGACAAACCCGGAATCGTGGATGCTTTGAGCCATTTGGATAAGGAAAGGGAAGTCACTTTTGAATGGCGCAGCATAACCAAACCCGGCATTTACAGCTGGGTGGAAACCAAAGTCAGGAAAGTTTACTATCCTATTGATAACTGTGAATATAGAGTTTCAACCACCCGAAATATCCAACAGCGTAAAGAGCTGCAAGCTCAAATCCTGAAAACAACGGAAGAGCTTTCCGCTTTGAATAACATGAAAGACAAGCTACTGTCACTAATTGCGCATGATTTGAAGAGTCCGCTTTTCACTTTGATAACCGTGACAGAATTCATGCAGCAAAAAATCTCCCAGCTCTCCCAGGCTGATATGTCTGAATTTATTCAGCAGGTAAACGACTCGGCAAAGAACTCATATATCCTGCTGGAAAATCTGCTGGAATGGGCATCTTCACAATCCGGAGCTTTGGAATTCAAGCCGGAAAGGGTTAAACTTGAAAGGGTGATACTGGAATGCTGGAAACTGAACCAAAGCCAGGCAAATCATAAGAACATCAGTTTTAGCATGCAAGTCCCGCCGGATATGTATATCCAAGCCGATTACAAAATGCTTTCCGCCATTATTAGAAACCTGATAAATAATGCGATTAAATTCACGCCTGAGCATGGACAAATAACCATTTCCGCTTTTATGGAAAATGAGGCTATCAAATTAGTCGTGGAAGATACGGGCATCGGCATGAGCAGAGAGCAACTCACCTATCTTTTTACAGTTGATGCCAGAAAACAATTTAATGGAGTCCCCTCCCAACACGGCAGCGGTCTGGGTCTGATTCTTTGCAAAGAGTTCATGGATAAACACAATGGCACAATAGATGTAGCCAGCAAAATCGGACAAGGCAGCAAATTTATTCTGACCTTGCCGTGAAATGTATTGACAAAATATCCGCCTCCTTTCAGCGTTTACTTTGGACTTGAAGTATTATAGGTTATACAATTTGCGTGTTACATACTGAAGTATGTGGTACAATGTTGATGTTATTGACACAGCTCAGGAGGTAATTATGTCACAAAAACTGAGAGTGCTCTTTGTTGAGGATAGTGATGAACACGTCCAATTAGTCGTACATTTACTCAAGACTAATAACTATTTGGTAGAATATCAGCGGGTTGAGTCAGAACAAGAAATGCGGAATGCTTTACAAACACCCTGGGATTTAATTTTGTCCGATTACTCCATGCCGGGGTTCTCCGGAGTCGTAGCCTTAGAAATATATCATGACTTTGAGCTGGATATACCTTTTATCCTTGTCTCCGGCACGGTCGGAGAAGAAACCGCAGTCAATATGCTCAAGAGCGGAGCACATGATTATATCATGAAAGACAAAATCAATTTGATAATTCCATCCATCGACAAGGAATTGAAAGAATACATTTTTAGAAAAGAAAGGGAAGGAATCGCTGCAGAATGGATTCGCTTGCAAAAAGAACTTCAGGAAAGCGAAATCCGCTTCCGTTCCGCCTTTGAAAATGCGCCGATTGGCATGGAGCTGATTTCTCTGGATGGTAAACTGATGCGGGTGAACAGCGCTTTTTGCGAGCTGGTTGGTTATAATAAAGAAGAGCTGGGAACAGCTAACTTCCGTGATTTCACGCATCCGGATGATCTGGTCGATAATGAGAATTATGTGCAGCAGCTTATCATCGGTGAAAAAGAGAATATTACATTCGAAAAGCGTTACATCCGCAAAGACGGCAACACAATCTGGGTAAACGTATCAGCTTCCATGTTCAGGAACACTTTAAATGAACCTCAGTATTTTATTGCGCAAGTTGAAGATATCACACAACGGAAAGAAGTGATAGATGAAATCATGATTGCCAAGAATATGGCAGAGGAATCAGATAGATTAAAAACTGCCCTTTTGTCCAATATGAGCCACGAGCTCAGAACTCCGATGAATGGTATATTGGGATTTACAGAGTTGATAATGAATTCCGGTTCACAGGAAGATGTCAAAGATATGGCTCGGATGATAGATATATCAGGCAAACGCTTGTTGCAAACGCTTGATTCCATTATCCTGCTGGCACAATTGCAATCAGGGACAAAAACTCTGGCAATATCCTCGCTGCCGGTTTGCCTGAGCGACGAAGCAAAATTTGTTGCAAAAACCATGGCAGACAAAGCCCGGGACAAGGGTTTGGATTATATCGTGGAAATCCAGAGCGATGTCTTTGCCCATGCAGAACCGAAACTGCTTCGAAATGCCTTGCTAATCTTACTGGATAACGCCATTAAGTTTACGCAAACAGGATTTGTTAAGGTAACCCTGTCCACCGCTGTAGTTGATAACGAACCGAAAGCTATAATCACGATTCAGGATACAGGGATCGGTGTTCCTGAAAAATATCAAGAGACTATCTTTGAAGAATTCCGGCAAGTCAGCGAAGGCTTTGGCAGATGCTATGAAGGAATTGGCATCGGCTTGTCGATTACCAAAAGAATTGTCGAGCTTTTTAATGGCAAGATTAGCGTCAAAAGCGCAGCGGAAATCGGCTCCACTTTTACTATTGAGCTGCCGGTCTGTAAAGAAACTGTCGATACTATCCCTGAAATTGCTGACCTTGACGAAGCTACTCACATAACTCAACTTCCCAGTTCCACAGCCGATATCAGAATATTGGTAGTGGAAGACAATCTGGTCAATACCAAACTGCTAATTCGATATTTAAAGGACTATTGCGAAGCTATAGACAGCACCACTACCGGGGAAGCTGCCGTGGATTTGGCAAAAACCAACGCTTACGACGCCATCCTGATGGATATAAATCTCGGGGCAGGCATTGACGGTCTGCAAGCTACGCAACTAATCAGACAACTCAAGGGCTATCAGGACACGCCGATTATCGCAGTTACGGGCTATACTATGATTGGCGATGAAGAAAGAATGCTTTCCGGCGGTTGCAGCCGTTATATTGGCAAACCTTTCAGCCAGAATGTCGTTATCAACGTATTGCAAGACGTGCTGCCCAATCTCAGACTGAATAATCTGAACCGCATCCAGATAGACCAGAGCCAAAGGGTGCTTTAAACTAAATTACGGATATGCCCCTTCCCCACACCTTTTACCTGACAGCCGAGTTTCAGATACTCTTTGATGAGACTATCGCTCAGGAAGTTTGAGCAGTCAATAATCAAAGGAGTCTTGCCGGTAAACTGAATAACAGTCTGGGGTTTAAGATTTCTATATTCATCATGACCTACTGCAAATACGACAACGTCTGCTTCTGCCAAAACTTCTTCCATCTTAGTTAGTACTGTAATTTCATCCACTTCAGGCCAGCTCTCGACGTAGGGGTCATGCACTTTGACCAAGGCAAAATCTTTGCGCAAAAACTCCACTAAAATCTTGGAGGGAGAATGCCTTGTGTCACCCAAATTTTCCAGATAAGACACTCCCAGCACGGCAACTTTGATGTTGCGCAGGGTTTGGATTTCAGACTTAATCAAATCTATCGTATGCAAAGGCATGGTGTCATTAATATTTACGGAGTTTATTGCCAGCTTGAGCGAGCCTTCCAATCCAAATAAAGTACCCATAGACCAGTTTGCCAGCACCGGGTCTTTGGTCAGACAATAGCCGCCCACTCCTAGGCTGGGACGCAGTAAATTATCATGGGTGCCTTTGCGTTTGCGGATGGCATCTCTGACCGTAAAGAGGTTTACGCCAATCTGTTCGGCAAATTTTGCCCATTCTAAAGTCAAGGCGATATTGGTAGCCCGGTAGGAGTTCTCCATCACTTTGGAAAGTTCAGAAGCATTGGTGCTTTCCAGCTCGGTTAAGGGGAAATTCTTTACATCCAGAATGTCGGTCAAAAAAGCTCTGCACATATCAATGCTTTTCTGGTTCACACCGGAATACACACGCCAGAAATCACGGATGGAAGCCACATACTTTGCTCCCGGCATCACTCTTTCATAGGAATGTGCAATCAAAGGAGGTTGCTTGGCAATATCAATTCCGCGCTTGGTAAATTCTTCCTCGATGATGGGCTTGACCACTTTTTCACAAGTTCCGGGCGGAACAGTCGTTTCCACCAAAATCATGCACTCAGGTTTGATGTGTTGACCCAGGGTGCGAATCCCTTCCCTGAAAGCTGTCAAATCACAATAGCCTTTCTCAGCTTCGCCAAAAGCAGGCTTGGTGGCATCAAGCTGAATGTCCACCACCACAATATCTGCCAAATCATAGACATAAGCTTCCCAAGTGGCACGGAAGTTCTTTTTCTCAACCACACATCTATGGAATATCTCGGGCACTTCGGGGTCAGAAGAGCTGACCGGTGGAATGCCGGTATTTATCATCGGAACTTTCCAGAAAGAACGCTTGGATGTGCGCTGCTGTCCATGTACATAATAGATTGGCTTGCCATTGGCATCAACAGCATCAGCCACCACGGTTGCCATGACGCAGCCGACAAAGCCGAGACCCTGCACTGCAACAATCTTGCGTCCGAGCTTGCGTTGCTCTTCAGTGATTTGTATCAGGATTGCTTTTTCTTTTTCGCTATCCTCAGCTGTTGGCAGAGGATATTCTTTTCCGTCAGGAGAGATGGAAACGTTTAACATTATTACATCCTTTATATCCCAGTTTTTTGAAATGCGATAGAGTCTGAAAGGATAGCTAATTGTCAAGGTTTTTCGATGCTACGAAGACGTGTAGCCCCTTTTTCTAAAAGGGCTTAAATAAGAGATGAAATGAATGTAACCGTTTGCAAAACGGTGCTACGGCTCTCTGCTACGAAGACGTGTAGCCCCTTTTTCTAAAAGGGCTTAAATAAGAGATGAAATGAATATAACCGTTTGCAAAACGGTGCTACGGCTCTCTGCTACGAAGACGTGTAGCCCCTTTTTCTAAAAGGGCTTACAACAAGCACAAAACAAATCTATTGACTAATTTGCTTAAAGAATAACCAATTCCCAACAGTTGATAATGCTATTTACAGAATTAGTTATTTTGCAAGAGGTCTTTTATGCCGAAATCGAAATACCGCTATCAAAGCTTTTACCGTAGATTTTTGCCACATCTGCATTCTTATGACAAACCCCTTTTTATAACTTGGAGAATGGCTTTCACTTTACCCCAATCAGTAATGAAGAAGATTGATTCTGAGCTGAATATTTACCGCAAAACAAATGCTATCAAAGATATGACAGTGCCGGATTTCTTCCTACATTTAGAAAAAAAGCGTTTTGCTTTATACGATGAAATGCTGGCGAAAGATGAATCTTTTCCCCGTTTGCTGAATGACATTCCAATCGTAGATTATATTGTGTCAGCGATTGCTTACTATGACCAAAGACGTTACAATTTGATGGCATATTGCATTATGCCCAATCACGTGCATTTATTGTTGATTCCCTTAGATGATGAAATGGGAGAAAAGTATTCTCAAGCCCTAATAATGAAATCAATCAAAGGCTATTCTGCATATAAGATAAACCAAGTACTGAAAAAGCAGGGAGCTTTCTGGCAAAGAGAATATTATGACCATATAATACGTAATGACATTGAACTTGCCAGATGTTTGAATTATATCGCCAATAATCCTGTGAAAGCAGGCTTAGTAACACACTGGAAAGAATGGAAACATACTCTTATCAAAGCTGAATATCAACAATATCTGCCGTCTGAATGAGGGAGTAACTTATTGTGTATTTACTCAATTGACCGTTTGCAAAACGGTGCTACGACTCTTTACTAAACTGTGCCATGTAGCCCCTTTTTCTAAAAGGGGAAAAAAAGTAAGACTATAACCGTTTGCAAAACGGTGCTACGGCTTTAGCAGATAATTGTCTTGACTAAAACCCTTTTTTTTGAAAGTGTGAAAGAAAAATATAAACAGACATACCAAATCTGAGAGGTGAAGATGAGCAGTCATACCGGTCAGCCAAAGAAAAAATATATAACCCCGGATAAGAAACATAGCACTGCCAAACCCGGCGCAGTTGCAATTCCCAAAGAGCAATGGTTAGATAAGAAACCCTGGATTTATGTGATTCTTTTGTTTGCGCTACTATGCTTAATCTACTTTCCTGTAGCCTTTGAAAAGCAAGCTCCGCCGGCAAGTGACATTGTGCAATGGCAGGGCGCTGCCCAAAGAATTCTGGATTACAACAAAACTCACAGCGATGTTGCACTCTGGCAACCCAATATGTTCAGCGGCATGCCGAGTTACCTAATCTCGCTTCCTACCAAATACCCGTTTGTGAAATATCTAACCACCCCCTTTACTTATCTGATAAACTGGCGGATTTTCATGCTGTTTATAGGTGGTCTGGGCATGTTTATCCTGCTCAGATTTCTTGGCTTGGAGGCTTTCATTTCGTTCTTTGGAGCTGTGGCTTTTGTCTTTAGCAGCCATTGGACGGGGCTTTTGGATATTGGTCACAATACAAAATATCAGGCTATCATGTGGATTCCATGGGTGGTTTGGGCTGTGATGTGGCTCAGGAAGAAGCCAAATTTGCTGGGATTGGGTCTTGCCAGTGTGTTTTTGATAACTCAGCTCAAGGAAAATCACCCGCAAATCAGCTATTACCTGTATCTGTTTATTGGTTTATTTTGGGTGTATAGTCTGGTAGAAACCTTTGGTAGTAAAGAATGGAAGAAGTTTATCATCTTTACCTTATTGCTGATTGTAGCTTTTGGTTTTATGGCATTGGCAGTGATGAACCCCAATCTTTCCACCTGGGAATATGGTCACTATACCATCCGGGGCGGAACAACTGGGCTGGATACCAAATATGCGCAGGGCTGGAGTTTCCATCCTTTGGAAATCATTACATTTCTAATCCCTGATTTCTTTGGCGGCGTTAACCAGACCTATTGGGGCTGGATGGAGTTTACGCAGATTTACAACTACTGCGGAATTCTGATTTTGGGGCTGGCTTTGATGGCATTGGCAGGACGCAGAAAGAAACTGGCAGGGTTTTTGTGGATAAGTTCCTTGCTGTTTCTGTTTATGTCTTTTGGCAGACACTGGAGCTGGTTTAGCAACCTGCTACTAAATTATTTGCCCTATTTCAACAAATTCCGGGTGCCTTCCATGATAATAGTTATCATGCAGTTCAATCTGGCAGTGCTGGCAGCTATTGGCTTATCAACCGTGCTTGAGAAAGCCAAGGACGATGACAAAGTCTTTATCAAACAATTCAAAACGTGGTTTATCGTTGTCGTAATTCTATTGGGACTCTTCCTCATTGCCGGCAAAGGCGTGTTTAAAGGGTTGCCTTTCACAACTGCCAACGAGATTGAGCAGCTTAAACAAGCCAATCAATATGACCAATTATCCTCGCTCAAAGCCTTGAGACTGGATATGCTATACAAGAGCGGTGCACTCAGTCTGCTATTTTTGGCTTTGGGATTTGGGCTGATATATATGTATATCCGCAAAAATATCCCCAAGGTTGCTTTCCTGGTTCTAATTTTGGCAATTGCTTTCATTGATGTCTGGATTTATACCGGCAAAAACCTCAAAAATCTCGAGCCGGCTCAGACTACAAAAGACAACTTTGCCAAGCGTGACTATGATGACTTTTTGCTTAGTGACAAAGAGAATTACAGGATATATCCGTTAAATGTAGGCATGTCAGGCAAATGGGCATATTATCACCAAACCATCCAAGGCTACCATGGCGCTAAACTCAAACGCTATCAGGAAATATTGGAAAACAGTCTCGATGCTCAGCTCAGACAGAATAAAATCAACTGGAATCTGCTGAATATGCTGGATGTGAAATATATCATCTATTCTGACACTCTGCCTTTCCCAAATCTGCAGCCGGTATTTAGCAGTAACGAAGACCAGATGATTGTGCATAGAAACCTTTCAGCTCTGCCCAGAGCCTGGTTTGTGGATAAAGTAAAGGTAATCAAAGAACCGAAAGCCATCTGGTCTGAACTGAATTCCGATATCTATAATCCCGCTCAGACTGCTATTGTGGAAGAACCGGTTGGCGTTATACCCAGTCCTGCTGTCAGGATAGTTAAGCCCACTAAGTTTGACATGCAATATCTCAGCTTTGATACTGAAACCGATACAAAAGCTTTCCTGACGGTGAGTGAAGTCTATTATCCTGCCGGTTGGAAAGCCTATATTGACGGCAAGGAAACCAGGATTTATCCGACCAATTATATCCTGAGAGGAGTGATAGTTCCTGCAGGTAAACACAAGCTTGAGATGAAGTTTGAACCTGCCAGCTACAAGCTGAGCATCAGGCTAAGCCTGTTAGGGATTCTTGCCTCTCTGCTGGCTTTACTGGGAGGTTTGGCAATCTGGTTCAAAAACCGTAAGCATAAACCCGAATCCGATAGCTTATCAAGGGTTTAACAAAACCGCATAAATGCGGTACTACATACTAATTCGTGCTAAATGCAGAAATTGGAAAAGAAAGATAAAACCCTTACTGCCGGTAAGCCATCTGCTGATTTGAGCTTGCCGGCAGGTCTATACCCTGTTGCCATTCACATCGGCAATCCGGATGATATCACAATCAGAGCTTTGGAAACGCTCAGGAAATGCGATGCTGTTGTTTGTGAAGAGCGCAGAGACGGAATACGTTTCCTCAAATCAATCGGGGTGGAAAAGCCGCTCTTTTTCCTGAATGAACACAGTAAACCAGACGAAATCAAGCAGCTATTGGAAGACCTCTTAGTGATGCAAGACAAAGCTATAGCTCTCATCAGTGATGCCGGCACTCCCTGCTTTGCTGACCCTGGGGCAGCTCTGGTGCAGCTTTGCCATGAATATCAGGTTGCTGTTTATCCTGTGCCGGGAGCTTCTTCGCTGATGGCAGCACTGATGGCAAGCGGTCTGGATGCTAAGCGCTGGCTCTATTATGGCTTTCTTTCTGCTAAAACCGAGGAAAGAATTGCAGAGCTTAAGCAGCTCAAGGACATGCCACGCTATGATATCGTCTTTCTGGAAGCTCCCTACAGACTTAAAAGCCTGCTGGATGACATGATAGCCATTCTTGGTAAGAGGCGGAAAGTGCGCTTTTTTTACAAGTTGACCCAAGCCAATCAAAGTATCTTTATCGGCAATCTTCTCGAGCTTTCCAACAGCACAGCGTTATATCCCAAAGGTGAGTTTATCCTCATCCTGGAACATGAATCTCGTTACTGATTACAAAATCACCCACAAAGGTCTGTTTCAGGAAGCGGACTTCAGATTGGAAATACTGCCAGGCAAAAGGAAATATACGGCTGCCACGCGCAAGCTTATCAATGCAGCCTGGCAGGATGCCAGACTAAATCCAGAGGTCAATATCTTTAATGGAAAGGTGTTCAGCCTGATTTCGATTGTCACTTCCAGCAACACTGAAACCGGTAACGACACATTCCTGCTTAAAATGCAGGCTACAGACTATAAAAGCTTTTACGGCACCAACGTTTGTAACCCCGGCATATTGCCCAAAAGCGAGCTTTCCAATGTGCTGTCTGCCTGCGCAGTGGTTGAAACTGTGGAAGGCACTGTCTTTGTGGGCAAACGTAATACCCGTCTGGCAGAAACAGGCGGTGTCTGGCATGTGCCCGGTGGCACATTTGATGTAGTAATCAATCCGATAGCCCTGATGAAAAGAGAACTGGCTGAGGAACTCAATATCTCAGATACAGATATTCAATATGCTGTCTGCCTTGGTTTCGGTGAAAATCTGTTGATGAAAAAGCCTGAATTTCTCTGCTATTACCATCTAAACCTGACGGAATGTCAATTGACAGACAAGATTAAAGATGCACCCGACCAGGCTGAGCATACCGAATTTGTTTTTATTCCAATGGAAGAACTGAGCAGTTTTATAGATACACATCCCTTTGCTCCGATTGGCAAAGCCTGCGTAAACCGCTATCTGGAATACATTAAAGACTTGTAACTTGTTCAGTTTAAAGGAAGACTGGTTTGATTGAACCGATTTAAGATATATCTAATTCTGAAGCAAATCGGACTCCAATCTTCCTCTGCCATCATTTAGCTTGACGATAAGCTAAAATAGATTTTCTTAGGAAAACATGAAACAAAGCAGTAATAACATAATCATTCGATACGCTTTCTTTACGGCAGTTGCCACGACTGTGTATTTTTTGGAAAGTATGGCAGTTCGTGCTTTGCCGTTTCCTTTTTTGAGGATAGGGCTGGCGAATGTGATTATTGTATATCTGCTGATGAGGAAAGAATTTGTCTTTGCCTTTACGGTCAATATTCTGAAAACCCTGATAGGTGGATTGATTAGTTTTACCTTGCTTAGTCCCGCCACAATTCTGTCTATCTGCGGCGGAATTGGTTCGCTGATTGTGATGTGGCTGCTGCTGGTTTCACGCCTAAACTTTAGTGTTATCGGGATTAGTATTGCCGGAGCAGTTGTGCATAATATCATTCAAATCTATTGTGTGCGCTGGCTAATCATCCCACGGGATTCGGTTTTTTACCTTCTGCCTGTCTTGATGTTGATTGGGATTGCCACAGGTTTTATCACCGGGATAATTGCACACGAGCTATATCTGAAGCTGGAAGGAAACGAGGAATGCACAAAGCAACCCGCCTAAGTTTTTGGGAAGAGCATAGAAAGCAGATTAATAGAATCGGGATTGGTCTCTGTGTCTTGATTGGATTGGTCATCGGGATTGTTTGGTTTTATTGGGATGAACTGCCTCCCATGAGCGAACTCAAGAGCTATACAATGCGTTCCGGTTCTGAAGTTTATGACCGCAATGGCAAGATGATATATCTCTTTGCTTTTGAAAGGAGGAAACTGGTCTCTGTGCATGAACTTCCGCCCTATTTACTGGATGCTTTGATAGCCACGGAAGACAAGTCGTTTTACCATCACTGGGGCATCGATATTCTCGGTAATATCAGAGCTATTTTTATAGATATAGTGAGGATGGATTTTTCGCAGGGAGCCAGCACAATTACGCAACAGATGGCGCGCAATATGTTCCTGACTCTGGATAAAAAGATGTCACGCAAGATTAAGGAAGTCATCCTTGCTCTCAGAATTGAGCGCAATTTTTCCAAAGAGGAAATCCTTGAAATCTACTTTAACAAGATTTTCTTTGGCGGACAAATCTATGGCATAGAGACCGCTTCTCTTTTCTATTTCGGCAAACACGCCAGAGATTTGACTTTGCCTGAAGCAGCTTTACTGGTTGGCATGATTCAGCGTCCGAATTATTATGAACCCAGAAAGCACACTGCCAGAGCTATCGAAAGGAGAAACTTTGTTTTGAGCAATCTCTATAAGCAAGATATGATTTCTCAGGCAGAATATGAAGCAGCTATCAAAGCATCCATAAATCCTGAACAAACTGCTTTGAAACACTATGCTTCTGATTATTTCATCGAGACCATCCGTCAATACTTAGAAAAGAAATATGGCACTGAAAAGCTGTTTGAAGGCAGCCTCAAGATTTATACCACGCTTGACTATAACCTTTCCAATTATGCAGACTCGGTGCTGAATGCGCATCTGACCAGAATTGAAAAAGGCAGAGGATACAAGGTCAAACTCGGTAGTTATGACCAATTGGATACAGATATTGTGACCAATTACCTGCAGGGCGGCATGGTTTTGATGGAAAATAAAACCGGCTATGTGCGAGCGATGGTTGGAGGTAGAAACTTTAACCATAGCAAGTATAACCGCATGATTCAGGCAAAAAGGCAGCCCGGTTCAGCCATCAAACCGGTTTATTACACTATTGCGGTTGAGAAAGGCTACACGCCTGCAACTGTTATCAACGACAGTCCGATAATTTTCTATGACAACCTTGGCGAGGAATGGAAACCACAAAACTATTCCATGGAGTATTATGGCTTAGCCCGAATGCGCACAGCCATCACCAATTCTTTCAATGTCTGGGCAGTCAGGACTGTCTATGATATCGGGCTTCCGGCTGTTTCGGATGCGTTTCACCGTTTTGGGTTTAACTATGACGCGACAGATTACTCAGCCTCTTTGGGTTCTTATGAAGTAGTTCCCATGCAGTTGATTTCTGCTTATACCACTTTTCCTAATGGCGGATATAGGGTAAAGCCGATTTTGATTGAACGGGTGGAAGACCAGAAAGGTGAAGTTTTGGAACGGGCAAGAGCTTTGCAATACAAGGTTTGTGACCCTGAAGTGGCATACGTGATGACCAGTATGATGCAGTCTGTGGTAACCAGCGGAACCGCTGCCGCAGCCAGACAAGGATATATGTGGCAGGCAGCCGGCAAAACAGGCACAACCGACGACTACCGTGATGCCTGGTTCATCGGCTTTAATAAAGAACTTACGTTGGGTATCTGGACAGGCTTTGATGACAACAGAACAATGGGCAGCAACATGGCAGGCGGGATTGTATGCGCCCCGGCCTGGGGAATTATTATGCGCAAAGCAATCCTTTTGGAAAATAGAGGACGTTATCCGGCTGCTGATGATTACCGCTATTCTTTCACAGAGCCTGAAAACATTGTGCACAGAACGATAAACCCGGGCACAGGCTATTTGGCGGAAGTCGGAATCGATGAAGTGTTTATATCAGGCACAGAGCCAACTGTTAGCTCAGACAGTCTGATTTACAATTTCCGTCCCACCAGATACCGTTACAAAGACCGTAATCCCTATGTCGTTAATCCCTTTCAATAAGAAACATTTTATGGAGTTAGCAATATGAAACTGGCTGTCTTTGATGATTTCCCTGTCGCATTTTATCCTATCAGCCTGACCCGCTCGATTGGAGATATCCGCTGTGGTGTTTTGAAGCTTAGACAACGTCTGCAAGCTTTGCTGTTTGGCGAAGAAGAGGCTGTCTTTATTGATAGTTCTTTGGTTCCTGTATATCGGGAAAGACATCCTGATTGGCAGATAAACACTGTAACAGGCGATACTCTCTTTGTAAACTCCAGACTCAAATTTAGCCCTGAGATTATTGCCAAAATCAAGGACTTGAAAGAAAATCAGGGTATTCAAGATGAAGCAGGTGTTTTGATAGCCTTCAGAAAGACTGCCGTCAAGCCCATTGTCAGCTTTTTCGAAATTGAACAACATGCTATGGGTGTGGAAATGCTGGCTGTGCAGAATACACTTTATCAGAATATAGCAGATGTTATCATGGATAACAGCAGACTGATAGAGTTTGATTTTGAGCAATTTTTTAATGACACAGACAATTATGCCGAAACAGAATTGGGCGTGACCCTGCTCAACCCATATAAAGTCTGGATTGGAGAGGGAGCTATGCTCAGACCCGGTGTCGTGATTGACGCTTCAACCGGTCCGGTCATTATCGATGAGAAAGCAGAAATCATGTCTCATGCAGTTATCATGGGACCTGCCTATATTGGAAAAAGCAGCAAGATTAAAGTCGGCGCTAAAATCTATGGCGGGACGTCCATCGGTCCTGTCTGCAAAATCGGCGGAGAAATTGAAGGCTCAATCATTCAGGCATATTCCAATAAGCAGCACGATGGCTTTCTGGGACATGCTTATCTCGGCGAATGGGTAAATCTGGGTGCCGACACCAACAATAGTGACCTCAAGAATAATTACAAGCCGGTGGCATTTTATTCTTTTGCTGCCAAAGCAAAGGAGCAGTCCGGCTACCAGTTTCTCGGCTCCATCATTGCCGACCATACTAAGACAGGGATAAACTGTTCTCTCAATACAGGTGTGGTGATTGGAGTAGGCTGTAATCTATGGGGCAGCGCTTTAATCAGTGACCATATTCCTTCTTTTAGCTGGGGGGAAGCAGATAAGCTTTCACCCTACAAGCCGGAAGCATTTATCGAGACTGCTAAAACCGTCAAACAAAGAAGAAAGCTGGATTTATCAGAAGCAGAGGTTGCTTTGTACCAGGCAATTTGGCAAAGCGAACAATAGGAGAAAAGAGTGCAAGATTTTATAGAAGTGGAATTTCGTTCCAGCCGGTTGGGATATTTTCTCAATCCCCAGGGCATAGAACTCAGCCCCGAAGACCTCGTTATCGTAGAAGTGGAGCGCGGTGAAGATATTGCGCAGATTATGCATTTGGCAGTTAGTAACGAGGAACTTGAGAACCAGTTTGCCAATAACAAGATTCTGAGAATCCGGAGACTGGCAACCGAAGAAGATAAAGAAAAGCTGAGTCATCTCGCCGATGAAGAGGCAAAAGCAACCAAGTCCTTCATGGACATTGTGGTAAACTATCCTTTCCAAATGAAGCTGATTGACACCATCTATCAGTTTGACGGCAATAAACTTACCTTCTTTTTTGTAGCAGATGGCAGGATAGATTTCCGTCAGTTTGTGAGAGAGCTTGCCACTCTGTTCAAGACCAGAATTGAGCTGCATCAAACCACAGGCAGAGACGAAGCAAAACGGCTGGGCGGTTTTGGTATGTGCGGTAATAGCTATTGTTGCTGCTCATTTCTAAAGCGCTTCAATCAGGTAACCATCAAAATGGCTAAAGACCAGAATCTGGCAGGCAACCTGTCCAAAATATCCGGTCCCTGCGGAAGATTGCTCTGCTGTCTCAATTTTGAAGAGGACTTTTATGTTGAGCAGGGCAGGGACTATCCCATCGTGGGAACCTGCGTGATGTTCAACGAACAAAAGATGTTTGTCTTCAAGAACGACGTGCTCAATAACAGAGTGTATCTAACCTCCGAAGACCAGGTGCTGGCAGACATGCCTTTGGAACAGTATCGTCAATTGGAAGTAATCGACGTTCCCGTCCCTGAAGAATGTTAAAACCCATTTATTCCGTTCATCCTGATGACTTGCTTGAGCAGATAGTTCAGGCAGATTTCAAACCCTTTCGCTTTAAACAATTCGTGAAATGGCTTTACCCAAGAGCTGTGAACGACTTATCCGGCATGACAGATTTACCGGTAGATTTCAAACAGTATTTAGCAGACAACTATTGTTTCGAATTACCTATAATATCTCAGAGTCTGACCTCTAAAGACGGCTCCACTAAATTCGTATTTGAACTGGCTGACGGAGAATTAATCGAAGCGGTGCTGATGCCTGAAGGTGAGAAAAACACACTTTGTCTGTCTTCCCAGGTCGGGTGTGCCTGGGCTTGTGCTTTTTGTGCCACAGGCAAGCTTGGTTCCGTCAGGGATTTGACTGTGGACGAGATTATTGCGCAGGTAATTATAGCCAAACAGTTTATAAAAGAAGCCAAACTCACTAATCTTGTGTTTATGGGCATGGGAGAACCGCTCGACAATCTGAAAAACGTGATTCCGGCGATTAAGATATTGCAGTCAGATTATGGATTGCAGTTCAGTCCGCGCCGCATGACAATTTCCACTTGCGGTGATGTGCCCAAAATCTATGAGCTTGCCGAAACAGGTGTCAAAATCAAGCTGGCTGTCTCTTTGAACAGTGCTATTGATGTTAAGCGTGACGAAATTATGCCTGTTAATAAAGTTTATAATCTGGCTGAACTCAAGAAAGCCATCTTGCATTTCCGCAGAAGCAATCCCTGGCGTATCACATTGGAATATATCATGATTCCGGATTTTAATCTGGGTGCTGAAGATGCAGTAGCTTTGATGAAGTTTGTCGGCGACATCTCGTGCAAGCTAAATTTAATATCTTATAATAAAGTTGAAGGCTTTGCCTGGCGCAGTCCGTCTTTGAAGGAAGCTTTGGCTTTTCAGGACAAACTCAGTCAATTGCCCATAGCTGTCATCATCAGAAAGAGCCGTGGCACAGAAATATCCGCTGCCTGCGGTCAGCTGGCAGCTAAAAGTAAAGTTGCGCAAGACTCCGTTCTTGCGTAAAGGAAAGTAGCGTAGGACGCCGTTCCTGCGTAAAGAGAATTTATTAACCATTCGAGCAACATCGGAGTGTTGCTCAACAAAAATAGAAGCGAGGTTATCATGCAGGAAATAAAAGATATAGCCATTCGGCTGTTTGGGTCAAACTCTCCATGTAATTGTGGCGGAGGTCACGGAATTTGTCTGAGGTGTTATGTCTGCAAGTCTAAGCGACCTGACCAGCTCTGGGATGAGACAAAACCTATTGCAGATTTCTTGGATTCCACAGTTTTGAAAGCAGATGCCAAAGATACGGACATCAAAATTTTGTGCGATTACGCCTATGCTTCCTCCTGCAAAGCGGTCTGCATCAATTCACATTATCTACCTTACGCCAGAAGCATTGTTTTTGACAAAGTAGCACTCTGCACCGTAATCAATTTTCCGTTGGGTTCAAATACAAATGAAGCTGTTCTGGCAGAAGCAGAAGCAGTTTTGACCGAGCAGATTGCAGAGCTTGATATGGTTCAGAACCTGGCTGCGATGCTTTCAGGATACTGGCAGGTGACCTATCAGGGCATTCTTGATGTCAAAAAAGCCTGTCAGGAAAACGATGCTTTGCTCAAAGTGATTATTGAGACCTGCTTTCTAACCCGGGAGCAAATTATCATATCCTGTCTGATTGCCAAGAAAGCCGGAGCAGACTTTGTGAAAACATCCACCGGCATGGGTTCAGGCGGAGCGACCACCGAAAACATCAAGCTTATGCGTGACGCCGTCGGTCCCAAACTTGGAGTCAAAGCCAGTGGCGGAGTGCGCACCAAAGAAGATGCTCTTGCCATGCTCAGAGCAGGAGCCAGCCGCATCGGCACCAG
>Ga0247841_10001794_pt1 | contig 45557 bp, 47 predicted proteins | sample LaCruzMarch2015__2_FD_192410 | JGI IMG/M metagenome (GOLD analysis project Ga0247841, IMG submission 192410) | Freshwater microbial communities from meromictic Lake La Cruz, Castile-La Mancha, Spain - LaCruzMarch2015_18m | ecosystem: Environmental > Aquatic > Freshwater > Lake | place: Spain... | reverse complement strand
TTTGAATGATATCCAATTTCTCAGCTGAAAGGTTCATTTTAAAATTGCTTTATACAAAGATACAAAACTTTATCACTTTTGAGTTCTGGTTTTATTCGGTTTGGGGCTAACACGTGAATAATTCCATTGTCGTTATTTTAGCCTTAGCTCGAGGTGTTTTACCCCTTTTTGGTGTTGTTATTGCAGAAAAACAGGCAATAATCCCGGAAAAATGACCGGACGCAACAACTTTTGCCGGGTTGGGGTTATCAATCGAAAACCTGAGGGAATTACACCCGGCTCCCTGCTCCATGGGATGGAGATGAAATAGGGTGGGGTCATGGGCACAGAGTAACATTACAGAAATATTACACCACAAACTTACATTATAATTACATGATCAAAAAATTATTTTTCTTTCGCAAACAATTTCTGTTTCAATGGCAATGTCATAAATTGCTGATATTGTGATGAAGTCTTCATGCAGCAGTGTTACTATATTTTTTTCATTTGCGGGCATAAAAAAAGCAGACCCGTTTTTGAGACTGCTTCGTATGTTTTAGTTGTGTTTTTTTGAGAAGGGCGACTGGAACTCTTTTGGTTCCCATTCGAACTTCAGGGGATCAGAGGCCATGAGGCCTGCGAGTGACCTTCGCAGCAAACCGGCCCCATCCTTTCGATGCTGACTTCATCGCTTGTTTGTTGCTGTGCGATATACGATCTAAACCGTGCGGTGGCCAAGGGGTTTCTTTTTTGGTACTTTTTGATTTGACCAGATCCACCAAAGAAAAAAGTACACCGAATAAAAGCAGGGCCTGAGCCTGCCGGTGGTTTCTTTTGCTTCTTTGCTTTGGCACCCTTTCAAAGAAAAGAAGCCGATTTTGGTTTATCATGCAAAATTTTGTAAAGTATTCAAATTAAACCGTTTAACGGTTTGAATACCCTCAAAATTTTACATGTTCCCCACGGAGTGCACGCCCCGCCCTATCGAAAAAATGCAATTGCACTTGTTTTTTTTTATGGATATATGAAATGATATTACATATTCAATAAATTGAATTTAAAAAAATGGGAAAGAGGGAAAGCGGCCTGCTCCCCTACCTGCCGGGGAGAAACATCATATCGCTGGCATGGGGCCGATCCCCTGTTAAGGGATCGAGTGCCCAATAAAAGAGATTGTCCGCCGCATCGCTCAGATCGGTGGCTTTCCATCGTGGCTGGTCTTTTTTTCGTTCGGCCGATTTGTCTTTTTTGAACTCCTGTGGGAGAACGGGCGCGTTGTCCATGGACACAAAGGTCTCCATGGCATTGTTCATGTTGATGCGGAATGCGGGCAGGTTGGGATAGTCGCCCGAGAGAAACTTGTGCCAGAACTGGTATTTGTCCATGTGGGGGGCTTCGTAAAGCTCTGCCCTGAGATATACGTCCCAGCCTGCCTTTGCCATCTGTTCACGGACATCGTCGAAGTAAGAGTTGCGCGAAGCGGCATCGTTGCGCCGGGTGCCGTCTGAACCCCCGTACAGGTACAGCGACTTTGCCGGCTTGTTCCGGTAGTAATCCAGAAAGCGGCTAACCAAAACGGAAAGGGTCTCGTTTTCGACAAAGAAGTTCTTGATAACCGGGAACTCATGCTGCTGGCGGTGCCACTGGCATACCACCAGACAGTTCTGGGTGGTGCCAAAATCAAAGGAAACATAGAGCGGGTCGTCTGGCAAGCAATCGGCATCGCCCCGGCTATCAAAGGGGCCTTTCTCTTTGACATCATAGCCGATGGAATCGAAGAAACCGTAATTGTAAGAGTTGCTGTAGGTATGTTTTTCTGCCGAAAGCAGGGGATAGAACCCGGATTCGTTCTGTTTCCTGCGTTTGTTGAGCACTTCGAGGTCGTACACCACTTTGGGCAATGCCCGCCTGAGGTCCCGGAAATACATCCCGCCCAGGATATGGATGTTCTCAAGGGCAGAAGCTTCGAGGTAGAAATAGCGGTGGGGATATTTTTGGGAGAGGGTTTCGTACCCGAACACCCACTCCCCCTCGGGGGAAAGGGGCATACTGCCCAGGAACAAGGTGCCATGGTGGAAATTGAGATGGCCAAAGCGGTCCATGTTGCCACGGTTGGCAGGCAGCACATCGGCATCGATGGCCGATTTCCTCAGTTTGGTGCATTCATCGAAGACCATTCCATCGTAAGAACCAGAGCGGGCCATTTCGGGGCGGTCGAAGGAGTTGAACTCCACAACGAAACCGTTGATAAAATGGATGCAGTTGGTATAATCCAGCGGGGGCTGGAACGGTTCTTCCCAGAGGAATTTCTTAGGCGCTTTGTGGCCGATAAAATAATGATGGTTGCGGTACAGCCCCCGGCGTTCCAGGTGGTCGATGATCGGTGGCAGGCTTTTGGTGCGGATATGGAAATAGGTAAGCCCGTTCAGGGATATTTTGCCACGGGGCATTGCCACGAAATACTTGATGATCTCTTCGGCAATGATGGTGGTCTTGCCCACTCCCCTGCCGCCGATGAAAACCTTGTGCGGCTTGGTTGAGAGCAGTATTTTCAACTGAGGGTCATTGTAATAGGGGGCCGGTTTAATCATCCAGTACGATGGTTTCCGGAGAGGGGTTCTCCGACAGGAGCATGTTGAGATAATCTTTCACGTACAGCGCTTCGGCCATGGCCTCGATTTTACGGTGAAGCTCCAGGAGCTTTTCCTGGGCTTTGGCATCGATCATCTTAAAGGAAGGGGAATTGATAAAGTTGTAGTTGATGGTAAGCAATTGCACCGGTGGCTGGAACCGGGAAGGATCGGGCAGGTCGGGGTCTTCCTTGTCAAGGTTGTAAGCCTTGGTGATCCTTTCCAGTGCTTTTTCCATTCCCCGGAGGTCTTTTTTCAGCCGGGCCAGCTTGAGCAGCTCGATGGCCCACTGGGTTACATGGTAGCGCATGGCCTCTTTGGTATAGGAACGGACATCCCCGAAGAGCCTTCTGCAATTGCGGATATCCCGGTAAGCATGGCCTTCGGAGATGCCAAACTGTTTCATCATGAACACGGCCACCTCCCGGTCGGAGTTCATCTCGTCGTTGAGTTGCATGAAACAGGCGCCCCATCGTATGCGGATCGCTTCATCCTCCGGCGAAAGCTTCGCCTGGCCAATGCGGTAGTAATCCCTGATGCGGTCGAAGGCCGACCCTGAGGCCGTGTCGTTCATACATCGTCCATTTTGGCGTTCTCGATGATCTTCATGGCAAAGGCCTGGGCCGGTGACGATCCATTTTGTGCCAGGTCAAAGATGCCTTTGCGTATTTCGGCTTCACGTTTTAACCTTCCACGACGGAATGCCCTGTATGCAGGATGGTCGCGGTCTTCCAAAACCGTTTGCAATTGCAGTGGGTCCACCTCTATGATTATGGCGATTTCTTCTTTTGTAAACATCAGCGAAGCATAGTTTTCAACTTCGGTGACAAAGGGTTCATTTTGATCCATCAAGGGCGCTTGTATTTGAGAGTTCTTTTAAAATCCAGTCGCGGTGAAAGGCTGCCACTGTTTTATCGCAGCACAGGACCCCGGCTTCAATGCGGGGGTTGCGGGTATAGTTTGCCGACCCTACCACGCTGATCCCCCAGTTGTCGTTTTCAATTACTGTCACCTTGGCATGGCACTTTGCGGCTTTGATATCGGTGGTGATCTTTTGCAGGAACTGAAGTTCGGCAGGCTTTCGGATGCCGTTACGGTAATCGAAGATTCCTTTGAGCTCCAGGACCAGCCCATGTTCTATGAAAAGGTACAACTGCCGGATGGCATATTCCGATATGGCCCAGGTGGTGAAATAGACCCGGGCCGGGCCGGTTTGTTCCAGGAGAAAGAAAAGCAGGTCATGCGTTGACCAGTCGCCAAGGGAGGCATAATGCACCGACTGCCCATCGACGGCCTTGCCAAAGACCTGGTGAAGCTTCTCATTGGCCTTGCCAATAGTGAGCAGGTTTGTTCCCGTAAAGGGAGCGGAACCGGATTTTGGCCTGTCTGGTTTTTTCTTTCCCAAATCATCGGTGGAAAACAAGCTCATTTGCCAAGTTTTTTGTTGATGTCGTCCAGTTCCAATTGAAACTTCTCAAGCAGCTCCCGGTTCCGGGAGAGGGTCTTGGGCGACTTTGAACCTGCCACCAGGCGCTTGTACCGGGCAATGTAAGTACGGACATTGTTCTGCCGGAGGATCAGCCCCGCTTCACCCAATTCAGAAACGTTTCCGGGCCCATCATTGACCAGTGCCGGAGGAAACACGCCATGTGCCTCATAATGGGCAATCCTTTCCGTGATTTCGTTCAACTGGCCATCGATGTCCAGTATCTGAAAAGCAATTTCTTTTCGTTCCTGGGTTTCCCGGTATGGAAGAACCGCATGGAGGTTGTCGAGCATCTTGTAGCACATTTTCTGCTGCGACCGGAGCGTGTCAACAGTGATAGCTTCCGAAGGAATTGGCCGCTCTGGTTTTATCGTTTCCTGCTTTTCAGTCGGGCCCGTCCGATCGGGGAGATTTCCTGATGGCACTGTTTGCCTGGCGATCTTGCCCAGTTCATACGAAAGGGTCAACCGGTTCTTTACGGTTGCTCCCCCAATGCGAAGGATCCTGCCAAGGCTGGTGTTCTTGCGGCACCGGTCATACAGCAACAGCCCTGTATGATAGTCCTGCCCCGAATTCAGCCAGGCATAGATTTCGTGGTCCATACAGCGAATATATCGCTGCAATTGCACCAAAGAAAGGACATAAAAAATGCCTGCATCTTTATGCAAGCATTTTTGTTTTGGTGTCAGTTATTAAAGGATTGGTGGTAACCCATGTGTGCCCCCAACCATTTTCGTCTGCGAAGGACACAAGATAGATATCGTATTCTTTTGTTTTTTTTGCAGTCCAATTTTGTTTAGAATTTTGTTTAGAATTAATATCCTGTTTTGCTAACATATTAGCGAAATCTATCCATGCTGCATCAGCATGAAGTCCGTACATTGAAAGTCCTATTTGTACCCAAATATTGTCTATATGGAATTGAACTTTAGCTTTCTGACATATCTCAACTGCTTTTTTCTCTTTGTTATCAAAGTAACTGCAAGCCAAGCAAAAAACCATCAGCCCAAAAAAGAAAAATATTTTTCTAATCATTAATTATAAGATTTTATTTATTTGCTTCTCGAATAATTCTTTGATTATAACTGCTTGCTGCATTAGCTGCCCAGATCATACAAATTGGATAATAAAATATTGCAGCTATAATTATACTACTAATTTTTCCTGACATAAGTAACATTACCATTATTATTGGTGCAGCAATTGACATAAGAATTGCTCCACCAATAGTAGAGTAAAACATACCGAATGGTCCAAAAATTACAACTAAGAAAACAGCAGTGCCAACGCTTTTTGTCGACTTTGTAACTATAACCCTTTGTTGCATTGGTTGATGAGGAACAGAGGATAAAGAAAAATCTGTGCGCTGTATCTGTTTCTTTTTCCGATTGGGGAAAAATATAATTATTATGACAACTGCTATTAATATTGTAATTGCTATAATTATTGAATTGTCAGTTTTTGTTATTGTGTTTTCGTTTTTCGTTTCTGTGACGGTTCTTGAAAACCGCAAATATTTACTAAAAACAAAACCATTCTTGTCCTTGAACTTTATTTCAAACCAATCATTTTTACGATCAACAAGTTTTACTTCGTTCCCAACTGTGAGTGAGAATAGGACAGAATTATCCATCCCTGGACCACTTCTAACATTCAGGGAGGTTGTTGCTTGATAATAATCAACTGATTCTAAAGATTTTTTTCCTCTATTTTCTAAAGAAATCGAGGATGGGGAGAATATTTGTTTAAATATATTTTTTTCCGGGAAAAAATAAAATACGACAATAATGCAGAATAGAAGTATAATAATTACACTTATCAAGATCAATTTCGTTGATAAATATTTTTTATCATTCCTGATGATTTTTTCCTTTTTTACTTCCTGTTCTATACTTAGTTTCTCTATAGTTGGATTTCCACAATTACGACATTTACTAATTCTATCTGATGTTTCACATCCGCATACCGGACATTTTATTAGAGCCATATCTACAGATTTTATTGTTCGTGTTCAAACGAATTTTTACTGTTTGAAAAAAATAATGTTACCACCTTTAATTCGTACAACCAACGTCATTTTTTTTCTAATTTTATTTTTATGGAAAAATGGAGCATAGCGATTGTATAACCTTAACTGACTGTGGATATATTTTGTAATAGTAAAATTACAATAATATCAATAGCCAAACCAGGTGGCAGTAAAAAAAGCCTGCCGGGTCGCTCCGGCAGGCTCAAACAAACATCTATGAAAACAATACAGAAGTTACAATTTAATTGAGCGTGGGGTTGGGGTCCATCGCCAGGGCGCCTTCATAAAAGGCCATCGGCGAACCCTGTTTGCACAGGAAGCCGAACTTGTGCCCCTTGTCCTTGTCGATCTCCTCGCCCCAGGTCGTTTCGATGGTCTCGATATGCACCAGGTTGCAGGGTTCGCCAATCAGGTACCGCTTGTTTGACGTACAGTTTTGAATGATTACAATTCCTTTGAAGTCGATGCCGAACTCCTGTATCCATTTCTGTACGGCTTTTTCGATGCCGGGATAAAACCCTTCCACCCCGATTTCGTAGCCGCCACAGTCCTGGTTGGAACCTTTGAGTTTTTTTTGTGTCGGCTTGATGGTCCCCTGTGTCATATAAAAACTGTGCATGAATTTTCCGGTCAGCAGCGGTATATCGGCCGAGATGGTCACCCCGTCGGCATCGCGTTCAGGGAAAGTGTTCCAGTCGATATCGCCCTCTAAGACCAGGACGATCTCCGATTTTATCCCGCCGCCGCCACCGGCATTGCGCACAGTGGGCTTGAAAAGGTCAAACAATGGTATGCTCATTTTTTTTCAGGTTTTTTAAGGTTAAGCCGGAACGCTGGCAAATACTGCTTCTTCGATGCCAAAGCCGACAGATTCGTACCAGTCGGCAAAGACCTTGATCTGGCGGTCAACGCTCTCCACTGAGATGCTTGAAGCGCCATTGTTGCGGTTCATCAGGCGGATGAAATTTTCTTTGGGGGTCGTGAAGACCACATTTTCACCGGCCATGGAGGGCAAGGGGGTAAGCGTAAGGTTCGTCCCTTCAAGGATGGTTTTCATCCCGTCATAGTTGTTATCGGTGCCATGGAGGTCACGGCGTTTGCGGTGATAGGCCGAGAACCACTTCCTCGACAGGAAGATGTTCATCGACATATCTTTGTACAGGTCGCCGACCTGATCGCCGAACGATTCAAGCTGGTCAAAGATGTTGTCGGCGGTAAGGGGCTCCAACTGAATGAAATTGATGTTGGAATTTCCAGCCGTATGTTTGTGTTTGAGGATGGTAACAAAACCATCCATCGACAGGCCCAAAGCCTGTGCAGTGCCTTCGACCGGGGGGAGATAGGTGCCTTTGCCAATCAATGCCAGTTCCCGGTTGTCGGCCACCTTGGGGAGGATGAGCTGTTCGATGATGTATTTGGAGATCGGCCATGCTTTGCGGTCGATCGATTCGTCTCCCATGAAACCAAGCCAGGAGTCCATGATCTCGTCGGGATAAAAGGAAAGGTCGATCTTATGGCGCCGCTGCATAATTTCCACCGGGGTAAACGCAGATTTGCCCTTGGGCGTCCAACTTTCCTGGAAACCCTGTACCAGGTCTGAGATCACGGCCTTGGTCGCACGGTAAACCAGGTCCTGGGACTGCTTGGTGGTCATGAAGGTTTCGGAATAGGTTGGCTGCGTAAGGAGCCTGAGGATATCCCGCTGGTTGGTCCCGACATACGTGCCGAAAGCAGCTTTTAGTTGGTCTAAGGAAATTGATTCAGCCATTTGTCATATTGTTATTGTGAATAAAACTTATTGTTTTGCACAGAATTCATCTGCGATCTTGTCATGCGCATAGATGACCGTTCCCGCGCCCTCATTAGGGAACTTGTCGGCATCTTTTGCGGCGACGGTTTCGCTCACGGCATCATCGCCCTGAAGCATTTTCAGTTCTGACAGGGTTACAGAATGGGCCTCTTTCTCCCTGGCAAGTTCCTGTTCAAGCCTTTCGTTGTCTAAAGTGACCAAAGCAAGCTGGTCATTGACCTGTTGAAGTTGCTCATCGGTGAGTTCCTGCGATTCAAGGCCAACGGGTTCCATCTTAAAGAAATTCTGGATCGCTTTCCAGGTGGTTTTCATTTTCATTGTTTGTTGGGTTTTGGTTTCATGTTCAATGGATTGCCCTTTCATGTCCCGGGCCAGCGAAACAACTTCTTCCATGGCCTGGCCAAAGGTCCCTATCCGATCGACCAGGCCGAGTTCAATGGCCTGGAGGGCAAAAAAGATTTTGCCCGTAAGGGTTGAATCGTCAAGGTTTGCCCGGTAAGACTTTACGGTGGACAAGAATTTTGTGTTGATCACATCCAGGACATTCTGGCGGTATTGGTCGTAATTGCCTTCAAGCACCTGGTTAAAATCCTTGTTTTTATCTGTTGAAAGGCTGGCATAGACTTCATGGAATTTCACGCCTGACTGTTCCAGGGCGGGCTGGACATCTTCCACCAGCATCATCGTTCCGATGGACCCGATGCGGTCAAGCTCTGAGCTGGCGATGATCTTGTCTGCCCCGGATATGATCCAGTAAGCAGCGCTTGCAGCCAGTCCGTCGATGAATGCAACGACGGGGATAGGTGCATTGCCGATTGCTTCTGCAAGGAGGTCAGTCCCGGCGACCTGTCCGCCCGGGCTGTCCACTACCAGCAAAATCCCTGAGATGTTTGGGTTCTGGCCGGCCGCTTTGACATCGTTCAAAAGCGACTGGGTGCCCCTGGGCCCGCAGGGTTGGTCGTACTTGAGTATTTCGCTGCGGATTGGGATAACGGCAACAGATCCTTCCGGGATATTGGGTTCTGAAAACCCGAACCTCTTCTCCATATCCCCTGCCCCACCGATCACGTACGATCTGTTTCTTTCACGGGCTATTGAAGAATCGTTTTCAGAAAAACGCTCCCCTTTGATGAGCGAAAGCAGGATCGAAGCATAAGCAGCCGATCTTTCGGGAGAGATTAGCCAGGGGCCGGAGAAAATTTCAGTGAGGACGGGATTCATTGTACCCTTTTTCGATGGTACAATATTATGCTGTATTTACCGCCGGATAAAGGACTGAAAAGAAAGGAGGTCAAGCTGCGCCATCACCGTCGGGGATTGGGCCGGTAGGTGGTATGTAATAGGCAGCGGGATGGGCGGACTCGCCAGTAAAAAGAAGCTCATAACCGTTAAAACCCTCGATGGCCGACCCCTTGAGCAGTTTTGAGGAGACTTTCATCGGGCATTCAAGGGTACCGAATATGCGGATGGTGCCGTTTTTATCCTGCGATTTAAGGATCAGGCTGCGCCCGGTCATGGCAAATAGTTCCGCTTCGACCTGGGAACGGTCCTTGGGAACAAGGATCTTAATTTTGTAAACATACTTCGTTCCCCCGGCGGTATCCTGCTGCTCTGATTCGAGCTGGATCGTTTCCGGCGTGCCATAGATGGCATTCCAGGACTTTCCGGGCTTTGGCGCAATGTAGCACCGAAGGCTGGCAAGGTCAACAATGAAATGATCGACATCTTCTTTAAAAATCCAGCCAATGGGGTTCAGCCCGCCGATGTTTATGCCCGTATGCCTAAGAATATTTCCCATATCATTTCAGCGAAACATAAACTCCAGTAAACCCAGGGGACAAACCGGGGACAGAAAGTGGGAAACTTTTTTCCTCTTTTTTCCTTTTCCGTTTGCGGTAATAATCTTTTTTGAGCATCTCGTAATTGATATGGTCCATGGCGAACTCATAATCGGCACAAAACTGAAGGATGGCTTTCTTGAACGAACCGCAATAACGGACTTTGTCGTTCATGTAATTGAAGAAAATCTGTTTGAAATGCCATTCAAGGTATTTTTCGAGCATGATTTGGTTTTGCGGGGATATCCACACATCCCCCCGGATGTCGATATCGCGGGTGAAGGGAAGGGCGAAGGTGATGTAATCGGCCCCTTTAGGCATGAACGGGGGCATTCCGGGCGGAAGTTTCTCAAGCAAAGGCATCAGGATGATCCCCAGTATGTTTCTCTTTGACACATGGGACCGCCTGAGCTCACTGCGGAGATACTCCTGAAGGTAAGGCTTGAGCTTTACGGTTATGTTCGGTCTTTCGTCTTTCATGGGGCAAATGTAAATTTCATCCATAGGAAAAAAAAGGTCACGTTAATTTCACAAAAACCATTTCGTGATCAAGGAATGGTTTTAGACTTTGGCTCCGGGTGTACTCTTTAATATGGTGTACCTCGTAATAATCCTGGTTTGATCTTTTGATAAGATATTGCATGCCTAATTTCTTTTTCCCATTTTCATGAAAATCATCCATGGTTGCCAGCCGAAAACCATCCGGCAATTTGTCAAAGTATTTCCAACCGTTGCAATCAGTTTTTATCTCTTGATTATCCATTGAAAGAAAAATAGTTTTCACGTACAAGTGATATATATTGCCTGCTTTCCCAACTACAACAACTACTATTATTCAACTTCCTGTATTTCATATTTATAAAAATTGTTCAAAGGATAAAACTGTAGTCAGAAAGCAGCTTGGTGTAGTTGATGTAGTTTTATGTAGTTTGAAGTAGCTGGGATTTATCTGTGACTGTTTTATTTAACTATTTGATTATTATTATTTTATTGAATTGTAGTTATTGTAGTTAATGTAGAAGCCATTTTTGTTCCTATTTGAACCTTTCTGATTTATTTAAAACGGAAGATCACTTTTGGGCTTTCCCGTTTTTTCATCAATCACTTGTTTGTCAACCATATTCAAAATCGAAATGTGCAACATATCATAATCGAAAGCCATAGCTGTAGTAATCCTGCGGGTTACTTTTTTTACCTGGTTTCCTTCTGTGTTGACTTCGACCTCCTGGTCTTCCACCAGTCTTCGATTGTCTTCAACCTTAAAACTAACTGACAATTTTCGTCCCAGGTACTCCTTCGAGTTCATAAGGTAATATTCAAGGGTTTTAAGAGGCAAAATGTTTTCTTTAGCCCTTTGTCCATGGACCCGGTAGAGTTGAAAAATTCGGGAGTGATTCAGAAAGAGTACATTTTTTGCAGGGTTCCAGTCAGTTTCAGTGATAAGCTTGTCAGTTTTGAGTTTTGTAATGTAATCAACCTTAAAATCTACATCCTCCCTGATCAGCCCGTCATTGGTCAGAAATTCGACAATGCTCCAGAATATGGCCATCTCGTTACTCTTCTTGGTTTCCTGGTTCTGACTGATAATGAGTTTTGCCGCACTATCCAGGAGTATGCGATATTCCCATGGAACCGTGAGCACATTTTTCAATGTTCGGTAAGAAGCAAGAATAACGAGCCAGTTGCGAAAAATACGGTCCTCTATGACAACATTATTCAATGCTTTGTTGAGTTCATCAGACGCCAGATTGTAATTCTCCATGAATCCCTCGATAAAAATCTTACGGTACTGTAGAAGTTCATGGGTAATGTGGGCAAGCCCGAGCTTCTCCAGGTCTTTCAATTCGTTGAAGGCCAACTTTTCTTTATCTGTGTATTCAACTTTAATGAAAGAAAGAAAAATAAGGCGTGAAAACAGCGCAATGTCTGCTGTTGGCATTTCCTGGCCGGAAAGCATAATCCCACAATCGACATGGGTAGTCTCTTTTTTCCGATCCTTATCCATGTTCATCCTTGTGCGGCCGGTTCCATCCCATAAACCTTTCAGGAACTCAATTTTCTCATACTCCACGTTGTTTTTGTACTCGTCAATATGGCAGCAGGAATTGGAGAATAATGCTACATGATCTGCCAACGCCGCTTTTGTGGTGTTGGTGATGTTGGGCCCCTTGGATTGCTGGCCAAAGAATTGCATTAGGCTGATAGCAAGTTCGGTTTTCCCGGCCCCCTTTGGCCCAAAAAGGTTAAGGATTGGAAAGAAGCCGAATTGTTTGGCGATATGATCCCGAAACAAGGAGGCAAAATAAAAGCAGAGTCCAAACATGGCGTTTTCTCCAAACACACCGATCAGTTTGGTTGCGTAACCATCAAGTGATATTGTGCCCGGAGTGAACTTAAATCGGCGTTCTGACACGAACAAACTATCTTCTGCTTTGTAAATATCACTTGAAGACGGCAGGTAATAGTTTTTATCGTTGTGTAACACAATACCATTATGGTCTGTTCCCTTGAAACGGGAATTGTAGATACCGTTGCTCCAGGCCCAGAAGCCTTCCTTCTGCCAGCCAAGCTGCACGATTTCAAAGCAGCTCTCTGTCTTTTCATAAAGGAACCGTTTAAGTTTGTTCAGGTCCGATTCTAATCCTTCAAACAGAAAATTACCCAGGCTTTCCACACGGAGTTTGAAATTGCTCAGGGAAATCAGGTCCTTTTGCAGTAGTTCTATCACCTGGATGAAGCCGAATTCGTTTGTGATCCTGTATAGCCGCTTGCTGTTGAGAACGGAAGCGATGTGAAACAACGGTTCCATTTTGAAGTTGCACCCTCTTTTTACACCCTCCCTTGTTTTGAAAAAATAGCAATTGCCATCCTCGTAAAACCCGTATTTCTCAAAATCAGAAAGGATCACATACTCGGGAATTTTGAACCCGGTGTCTTTTTTATCCTCCTTTGGATCATTTTCAAGCATTTGGCGAATCCGGTCAACCCATGCTTTTTTGGGCTTCAGGATTTTGCCAAGCTGCTCGGTATAGATTTCATGAGATGTGGCGGGCAGGCGGGTAACGAGGTAAGACAACTCATCGACCAGCCTGGATTTGGTATCGGCGTTCCTGCACTTTTCCTGCTGCTGGACTGCCTGCCAGATGATGTAATCCTGTATGTTTTTTGAAGCATACTGGTCAAACTGATCGTTATCGGTGAAAAAGGAATCGGGATCATGCTTGTGCTCCCCTGTTGGCAAGGGGATGATATTGCAGAACATCCCCGACTCGATGATCAGTTTGCCGTTTTTGACAACTGCGGCCTGTCCGGGTTTGTCGCTGTCGCCGATCAAAGTTACCGAGCCTGTCATTTTCTGAAGCGCTGTGATCTGATCTTTTGTAAGCGAGGTCCCGCCGGTTCCAACCGAGTTGGTTTTGCCGATCTGATGCAGACGGATAACATCGGCATTGCCTTCGACCAAGTAGGCAAATTTTCTTTCTTTTATAGATTTGGCTGCGAGATGGATTCCATACAGGATCTTCCCTTTTGAAAAAATTTCCGTCTGTGGAGTATTAAAATATTTCGGGGCATCCTTGCTGCCTGAGAAATCCCGGCCGGTAAACCCCAGAATCCTCCCGTTCGCGCTCATAACCGGAAAAATCAACCGGTTACGGAAATAATCAAACCGTTTGCCTTTGCTCTCGGACAACAGTCCGGATTCAAGCAGAATATCTTCTTTAATGCCATTCCGGACAGCCCATGATTTCAGGCCATCCCAACTGTCGGGGGCGAATCCGATTCCAAAATCCCCGATCATTTCTTCACTCCAACGTCCCTGTGCATAATGCAATGCACGTTCATTTTCTTTTTGTTTCAGATTTTTCTTAAACCAGTCAAAAGCAAGATTGTTGGCAGAATACAACGATTCGCTGCGTTTGAATTCTTCATGGTTTTCGTTTGATTCATTTTCATGAAGAAGGGTTATATTGTGGTCGGCTGCAATGGTTTTCACGGCCGAGATATAATCGATTTTCTTAAAATCCATCACAAACCCTATTGCATTTCCTGCTTTTCCGCACCCAAAACACTTGTACATTCCACGGGATGGCGAAACGGAGAAACTGGGTGTTTTTTCTTGATGAAACGGGCAATTTCCTAAGTAATTCGTCCCCTTGTCCGTAAGTTTGACATATCTCCCGATTACTTCGGCAATATCGAGGTTCTGAACTTCTTCAATGGATTGTTGCTTTATCATGGAGCGTAGAAGATATTACTCCGTTAAAATATCGGCATCAATGGCATCGATGAGTACCTGAAGCCGGAAGACCTCTTTCTTCATCCGCTCCACCTTTTCTTCCGGAATGGCATTATCTGCGGCAATAAGCTGGTTAATGAAGACGATGTTCATCAGATAGGATTTTTTTGTCAGTAATTTGTCTGGAACTGACATTGCTGAGAAGGTCTTCATCAGTCGGCCTTTTGTAGCATCTGTATCCTGTGGTGCAATTCTTTCTTTTGCACCTTTTCCTCTTCAACGAGTAGAATTCCTTCTTCGATGATAAAATGATTATAGTCTGGGTGCTCGGGATCCAGGACGCGATAGATGTATTGTTTCGAGAATGGTTTTCCTTTCAGGAGCAAACGGTTTTTTAGTACTTCAGCACTGCCTTTCGGAAGGGCGGATTTAAGCCTTCTCATGGCACTTTTCTTCATTTTCATAGAACTTTTTGTTTGTTAATAAGTTATAATTCAGAATTACCCATAGGAGGAAAAAATATGGGAATTGCAAAGGTCGAATATAATTCCTGAATAATTTTTAGTGATTTGAATATTAACGCATTAGTAAAGCGAAAAACGTTTATAATAATCAATATTGAGGGTTAATAAACAATGGGTTATAAGGTGAATAAAAAGGGGAAAAAGTTATTAACATTTCTTAAAAACGGAGTATTATTTAGAAAGAGACCAGGTAAAAAATGATCAATAAATTTGGAGTAAAAATAACCCAAAAGTAAATTTGCAAAGAAGTTACAAAGAGGTTACTTTTGCAAAAATATTGGCGGGGTAGCTCAGGTGGTTAGAGCGTCGGATTCATAACCCGGAGGTCTCGAGTTCAAATCTCGATCCCGCTACAAAAAAGTGATCGTCGCGACTTCAAAAGCGGAAGGGATAACGAAACTGTAGCGTGAATAGAAATTTTGCAAAGTGTTAAATAGCAATACGATGCAAAATGTAGCAACCAGAATACACGTTCCCTTTTTGCGACAAAAACTGCGACAAAACCGCCCGAAAAGCACAAAAATAGGGGTCTTTTTGAGAGTTAAGTAATTGATAATCAGTGAGAGTTCTTCGTCTATAAACTCTCGTCCCCGCTACCAGTGCAACTGCAAATTGCAAGGTGCAACGTGTAAATTAATTTGCACTTTGCACCTTTTTTTTTTAAACACGCAATTAATTAAAATATTTGTAAGGCGAAAGGAAAAAGAAGTTTACCTTTGACAACTTCATCCTCATTTTCCAATGAAGCTTTTCCCCTCCCTGCCGCTCCTGCTGCTGCTCATGGCAGGTTTACACAATCCTGTTTCAGGCCAGAAAACATCCCTGCAACAATGTTTTGCCATTGCCCGGCAAAACAATTTGCAAATGAAGCAAACACAACACAGCATTCAGGCAAAACGTTACTCCCTGGCAGCCGAAAACCTTTCCCGGCTTCCCAAAATCGATCTGTTCGCCGGTTATACCTACCTGAGCAACCCGCTGACCATCAACCTGCAAACCGTAAAAGACGGAGTGGTTCTGGGCTCTTCCCAACAGAGCGTTTATACTGCCAATGAAGTTTACCGTCAAATTACAGGCGAAAACCTGCCCGGCCCCGTTCAACAGGAAATCTACAATACCGCCAACACCATTATCGAAACCGCTTACCCCGACTATAACCCGGTACTCAGCGAACAACAATATTTTACCGCCGGACTGATGGTGCGTCAGCCCATCTGGTTAGGGGGTAAACTGAACAGTGCCCGGAATGTGGCCTCTACAGAACTCAAAGCCGGAATTATCAACCAGCAACTTATTGAAAATGAACTGGAGTTTACCATCTCTCTCCAATATCTGCGCATTCTCTATCTGAATACCCTGCTTGATATAAACACACAAATGGTATCGGCTTTTGAAAAAAATGAGAACTTCGCTACAGAAATGGTCAAAAACCAAATAATCCCTCCCTATTTTAAAAGTTGGACAAGGGTTCAGTTGATTCAGGCACGCAGCCGGCAAAGCAACACTTTGCTCGACAGGCAAAACGCCCTTGTAGAAATGAACCAGCTATTGGGAATACCGCCCGACACAGCGCTCCACATCAACGACCGGCTCTATTACCGTGAATTTTCTATTGCAAAACCAGAGCACATAACGGCTTCCGAAAATCCGCTCCTGCTCATGGCCGGAAATAGCACACTCCTTGCCAAAACCAGCATCAAAAGCGCTACCTCTTTGTTGTTGCCCAATCTTTTTGGAATTGCCAACATCAACATTTATCAAAATGACCTCCCGGTAACCACTCCCCCCTGGATGGTCGGGTTGGAATTTCAATGGAACCTTTTTGACGGGCTTGCCAACTATAAAAGGGTCCAGGTTACCCGGCAAATCGCCGCCGAAGCTTCGTTGATGGAGGAAGAGACCCGCGTGGGGATAACAACAAAAACGACCGTTGCCCTAAACCGGTTAAAAACCATCGGGAATGACCTGGCCACCCTCGACAGTGCGAGGGTTGAAGCCAAGACAACCACGTTGCTGATCGTAGAAAGGGCACAAAACAACCTCTCCTCTCCCAAAGATGTGAACGATGCGCTGATCTTTCAGGAAGAGATTGAAAAAGCCTATTGGTCCTCTGTCCTATTGTATTATACCGCTCTGGCTGAATATTTCAACCTATCCGGCGACTCTGGCAGAATAACCGAATATTTAAACTGACAATATGAACCATTACATTAAAAAATACTGGCCCATCGTTGTTCCGGTATTGATTGTTTGCTTTGCCGTTGTTGTATTGGTCTCCCGTTGCGGACATACCGGTGAAAAAACCGTGATCGGAATGGCCGACGCAGAATTCATCAACATCTCCTCGGTCATCCCGGGGAAGATGGATTCCCTTTTAATAAAAGAGGGCGACACAGTAAAGGAAAACCAGTTGCTGGCCGTGTTGTCAAGTACTGAAGTCGGCACTCTGGGCCAACAGGCAAAGCTGAACCTGGAGGCTGCCAATATCCAACTGGAACTCCTGCGCAAGGGAACCCGGCCGGAGTTGATCGGGATGGCCGAAAATCTTTACCAGATTGCCCAAAAACAGTATGAAGTAGCCCGCCAGACCAATGAACGAATTGAAAACCTGTTTCAGAAACAGGTCATCTCCGGAGAAGAACGGGACCTTGTCAACCTGAAATACCAGGCGGCATTGCACGAAATGGAATCGGCCAAAATGAACCTCGAAATGCTCCGGAAAGGGAATCGGCCCGAATTGATAAAATCGGCCGAAATTGGCGTTCAGCAAGCAACGCAGGGAATGATACTATCGCAAACCATTCGGGGGGATGCCAGGATCCTCGCCCCCACCGATGGGATCGTTACTTCGGTGGTCATCCATAAAGGAGAGTTTGTTTCTATTGGATATCCAATCATTACCCTGATGAAAAACCACACCCAATTCATCCGGTTTAACATCAGGCAGGACCGGATGAAAGGAATTTCGACCGGAAAAACCTTCAACATTATCATGGCAGGCTGCGAACCGGAATCTTTTCCTGCCATTGTATCCCATATTGAACCCACCCTGACCTTTGCCGACTGGGTCCCTGTGAAGGAGAGCGGTTCCTTCGAACTAAGGACATTCACCGTTGAGCTTCGGTTAACCAATCCATCTGCTGTAACCGGGTTTCGCCCGGGAATGACCGCATCCTTAGCCCTCCCCTGACCATGACCGTATTACAAATCGCCGTCCGGGAATGGAAAAGGATATCGGCATTGCCAGCGTTTTACGTGTTATTGCTGATCGTTCCGTTTTTTCTGTTTTTCTTTTATGCCTTCATTTATGAAAAGGAAAAGGTGAAAAATCTGCCGGTTGCGATCTGGGACGAAGACCATTCCGCTGCTTCGCGACAACTTACCTTCCTTCTTGAACAGATGGAAAGCATCCACATCATCCAACCGGTAAACAGTCAGACAGAACTCGAACATTTGATCCTGAAGGGGGAAATCATGGGGGCCGTACACTTTCCGACGGGGATGGAAATCCGAATTCTGAGCGGTGAACCGGTAAACATCACCCTCTATACCAATGCTTCGGCACTGGTGCCTGCCAAACTTTTATTTAAAAATGCTTCGGAAGTGATCATCACCGGCGGCGCGGGGATTACCTTGCAAAAACTGGTACAATCTGGCATGAACCGATCGAAGGCCATGGCACTCGTCCAACCACTGGTTTTAACCACCCTGCCTTTATACAATCCGGAATATAATTATTTTCAATACCTGGTTCCCGGATTGATTACGGTTGCCCTTCAGATGATCATCATCATGGTGGGCGTACTGATCTTCAATTACGAATCGAAAACGGAAACAAAGCAGGAACTCTATGCCATTTCAAAAGGATCGGCCTTCAATATACTCTTAGGAAAAACCCTGGCCCATCTCGTTGTTGCCTGGATCAATTTCGTTCTTGTTACCGGGATTATTTTTCCGCTTTTTGGGATTGACAGCCACCTGGCCACCTTCCATTTTTTCGTTCTTTTTACCCTGCTCGCCCTGGCTTGTATCGGGATCGGAGCACTGATATCCGTGATCGTTGACGATACCATGCTGGCAACCGACATCGCCCTGTTTTACACTGCCCCTGCATTTGTATTCAGTGGTTATACCTTTCCACGCTGGGCGATGCCCTGGTACGACCAGTATTACGCAATGATAATGCCCTACTCCTCTTTCCTGGATGGGTTTGTAAAGGTATATACGATGCGCCTGCCACTTCAATTTGCACTGAATGAAATTGGGACATTGCTCCTTTTCATCCTGCTGACATTCCCGTTGGCCACACTCCTCCTGAGAAGAAAAATAAGAAAGGAGTATATCGGTTCATGAAAGCGGCAAAGGGGATGCGTTTTATTTTTTTTCGCGAACTCCGTATCATCGGGAAGGACCACAGCCTGCTCCTCACCCTGCTGCTTGCACCACTGTTGTATCTCTTCTTTTATGGGAGCATCTATTCCTATAAAGAGGAGGAGAAGGTGAAACTGGCCGTTGTCGATGAAGACCAAAGCGCGCTGTCCCGATTGCTGATTCAACAGATCAACGACCTTCAGATGGTGGATGTATTGTTTGAGCCATCGGTTGACCAGGCACAGCGACAAATGTACAAAGGGATCTGCCAGGGTTATCTTTATATTGACAAAGGGCTGGGGCAAAAAGTGCTCTCCCTGAAACAGGCCAATGTTGTACTGGCCGTAAATGCCGGACGGTTCCTTCCATCCAGCGACCTGATTGCTTCTTTGACTAAAACCTGCCTTGCCGTGAGCGCGGGTGTCAGGATGCACTATTTTGAGATGAAAGGATTAACCGAATCGGCCTCCCTGAAGCAAGCCATGCCGGTCAACCTCGATTACCGGCCCATGTTCAACGAACGGTCAAGTTACGGGGCATTTTTGCTGCCCGGGCTTCTCATGCTGATCCTGCAACAAACGTTGCTGTTGGGACTGGCAGAGAGCATTGCATCCGAAAGGATGAAAAACACCCTCTCCGAATGGTTCTCTCATACCCATGGCAATGTCATTTACGCCCTGGCCGGCAAAGGGCTGTTTTATTTTCTATTGTATCTGGCCTACGCCCTCTTCGTCCTTATCGTCAATTTCCCTGTTTTTCACCTGAAATTAACGGCCCACGCGGGAACCATTGTGTTGCTGATCACGGCCTTTATCCTTACGTTGATCCCAATGGCCATGCTGATCGGTTCATTTTTCAAATCACAACTGCTCAGTTTACAAATCCTGGCATTTTCATCCTATCCGATCTTCCTGATCACAGGCTATTCATGGCCCTATAAAATGCTTCCCTGGGGAATCCAGGTGATTTCTTCCCTTTTGCCAACAACGCCCTTCATGCGGGTTTACATTTCAGTGGCCCAGCAAGGGGGAACCCTGTCGGATAACATTTTTAACCTGTGCCATATCCTGGCACTGCTGATTCTTTTTGCAGGCCTAAGCTTCTGGCGGTTCAAAAGGCTTGCGCGAAAGTCAATGAAATATTCGTAGCGCAGCGTGATGTTTTGATGTCTATGGATTATCTGCTCAACGCAAATCGGTATTTGCCATTCCAATATTACCCTATCATCCAATTTTTCAAAGGTAGTTAAAAATTGCCTGTGACATTTTTTTCATATACTTGCAATATAATATATCCTGGCAAAGGAATCTAATGGCTTTTTGCTATTTTAGCCAATCGGGATTAACGAACAAAAAATGACAATTGAAAATTTAATATTATTTTAACATTTACCGTTGAAAACTTATCAGAAAATCAATAAATTTACATAATCATAATAAAATTTCACTGTAAAAACAATCTCTATGGCACTGCATGAAAAAGAAAAAATTCTTGAAAAAATGGATGAAGACATTTATGCTTCAACCGATTTAAAGATCAGCGTTCCAAAATTCAAAATTCCGGAAAAACCGGCCGGTAGCGATGAGGTGTACGCGCTCATCCATGACGAGTTAATGATTGACGGCAACTCCAGGTTAAACCTGGCTACCTTCTGTTCAACCTGGCTGGATGACGGAATTCACAAACTGATGGACGAATGCCTTGACAAAAACATGATCGATAAGGATGAGTATCCGCAGACTGCTGCGATTGAAGAGCGGTGCGTGCACATGATGGCTGATTTGTGGAATGCCCCGAAAAGCAAAAACACCATTGGCTGTTCAACGACCGGTTCGAGCGAAGCTGCCATGCTGGGAGGATTGGCCATGAAATGGCGGTGGCGCGAAAAGATGAAAGCCGTAGGGAAAGACACTTCAAAACCCAACCTGATAACCGGGCCGGTTCAGGTTTGCTGGGAAAAATTTGCCCGTTATTTTGATGTTGAACTCCGACAAATCCCCATGGAACATGGCCGGTTACTGATGAATGCCGAAGAGGTACTGAAACGGTGCGATGAAAATACCATCGGGGTAGTTCCCACCTTAGGCGTTACCTTTACCTGCCAGTATGAAGATGTTAAATCGATCAGCGATGCACTGGATGAACTGCAACAAACCAAAGGCTTAGACATTCCCATTCATGTTGACGGCGCCAGCGGAGGGTTTATTGCGCCATTTCTCCACCCCGGTCTCCTTTGGGATTTCAGGTTGCCGAGGGTCAAATCAATCAACGCCTCGGGCCATAAATATGGTTTATCGCCCTTAGGGGTTGGCTGGGTTATCTGGCGTGAGAAATCGGACCTCCCCGAAGGCCTGGTCTTTAACGTTAATTATCTGGGCGGGAACATGCCAACTTTTGCGCTCAATTTTTCACGTCCGGGGGGTCAGATCATTGCCCAATACTATAATTTCTTACGGTTGGGCAAAGAGGGATACCGGAAAATTCAGCAGGCCTGTGCAGACCATGCTTCTTATATTGCCGGGAAGTTAGAAAAACTGAAGGTTTTTGATATCATTTACGATGGCCAGGGGGCATTGCCCGGAGCATGCTGGACCTTGAAAAAAGATGCAAACGTTGGGTTCACCCTGTACGATTTATCGGATCGGTTGCGCAGCAGGGGTTGGCAGATTGCCTCTTATTCCATGCCCGAAAACCGGGAAGACTTAGTGGTCCAAAGGGTTTTGATACGACATGGTTTCAGCAGGGATATGGCCGATCTTCTCATAGACGATTTTAAACGGGCGCTCGGTTGGTTTGAAAAACATCCTGTCAACCATGACGTTGACAATTCCGATGGCAAAGGTTTTAACCACAATTAATTCACAATCAATAATTAACATCAAAAATGGAATCAACAAAAACAGTCAACATGACCACAACCCGTCTGGTCTTTATGACGGGCGCTGCCGTTTTCAGTCTTCGGGGACTTTCGTTTATGGCCATTGAAGAATTAACCATGTTTTTTTATGTTTTATTCGGGACAATATTTTTTCTGATTCCGGCATCCATGGTTTCGGCAGAACTGGGAGGGGCCTTCGGAAGTGTCGGAGGGGGCGTTTATACCTGGGTAAAGGAGGCTTTCAACAAGAAGTTTGGGTTTCTTTCCATCTGGTTGCAATGGATCCAGAACGTAGTTTACTTCCCGATCCTTCTTGGTTTTGCAGCTTCCATCATTGCCTACATGATCGGAAAACCCGAACTGAGCAACAATGGCACCTATGTGGGTATCTTTTGCATTGTGGTTTACTGGATTTCGACCATCATTACCCTGAACGGTTCCCAACTGATGTCAAAAATTGCCAGTTATGGGTTCCTGTTAGGGACCATCATCCCCGGCGTTGTTTTGCTTCTTTTTACCATTATTTATGTTGCAAATGGAAATCCGCTCGCATTTCTTCATCCTTCAGCCGTTGATACCACCAGTGCTTACATTGTTGAAGGAATAACGCACCCACGTTGGTTCCCCCATATCACCAGTTTGGACAACATAACTTTTCTTGCAGCCGTTATCTTGATTTTTGCAGGAATTGAGGTTCAGGCTGTACACGCCAATGAATTAAAAAACCCATCCAAACAGTTTCCAAAGGTGCTTCTTTTTGCCGCAGTGTTGATTTTTTTCCTCCAGATTCTGGGATCGCTCGCACTTGCCGTTGTTTTGCCCGAAAGTAAAATCACCTTACAATCGGGGTTGATGCAGGCATTTGAGAACCTCTTTATCAGTACAGGATTTAAATGGTTGCTGCCGGTTATATGCCTACTGATGGCATTCGGTGTTCTGGGGAGCGTTATTTCATGGATTGCAGGCCCTAGCCGGGGTTTGTTATGGACCGCCAAAGATGGATTGTTGCACCCATCCCTTGCCAAAGTCAACAAAAATGGAATACAACAAAACATTCTGATCATTCAGGGAGTGATTGTTACCCTGCTCGCATCCATTTACTTCATCATCCCCAACGTTGGCGTCGCTTTCTTTTTATTGGCGGCATTGACCATCGGCTTGTACCTGATCATGTACATGTTCATGTATGCTGCCGGTATTAAGCTCCGGTATTCCCAACCCAATCTTGTACGATCGTTTACCGTTCCTGGCGGAATGTTCGGGATGTGGGCGATCGCAGGCATCGGGTTTCTGGCTGTTTTGTTTGCATTTATCGTCTCTTTCTTCCCACCTTCCCAGCTTCCAGTCGGAAGCCCGATTGAATATGTCGGCCTGGTCCTTGGGGGTACGATCCTTTTTACGGGATTGCCTTTCTTACTGACAATCGGAAAAAAAACAAAGGGGTGATCCCCTTGCATAAAATGAAAACAGCCCCATAGCGTGCGAAGGGCCCATGATTTCCTTCGCATGCGACGGGGCTGTAATACGGTACTTCATGCAACCTGTCAAATGAAAATTCTATAAAAACAGAGATTATGTTAAAAAATTGGGAAAGTGGGTTTTTGGCATTGGCCTTTCTTTTGTCCGCATTGAACATTCAGGCCCAGGAAACGGAAATCAGCCAATTGGAAAAACGCATTGATTCGTTAGAGAAGAAAGTAAAGGATCATCAAACTTCCTATAAAAAAGTATTTGGACAGGAGTTGCCCAACTCCAGGAATGAAATAGAAAACAGGGCTTATACGGGTTTCGTCATCTCCGGTGTGAAAGGGATAAGCCTCAGCATTGGTGGTTTTGTGGAGACAGACCTGATCTATGATTTCAATGCCGTTGGAGATAAAAATTCCTTTACAACCTCCTCCATCATCGTCAACCCCACACCGGGATCGGGAAATGTTACCACTTTCAGCGTCAGGCCATCCCGGTTGTCGTTTAAGGGCAAAAACAACGAAAACAGCGTTTCGGCATTGCTTGAATTTGATTTTGAAGGCAACAACGGAACCACAACCCCCCATTTGCGCCATGCTTACATTACCTTTAAGAATTGGGGCGCCGGACAATTCTGGAGCAACTTTATGGACAGTGACAACAATCCGGACATCCTCGATTTCCAAGGGCCAAACGGGTCGTTGTGTGTCCGTGTTATACAACTCAGGTACACTTTTAATGTTGGAAAAACCAATAAAATGGCTTTTGCGCTGGAGCTGCCTGGCGCTGAAATCACGGTACCCTATAACTGGTTGCCCAAAGGAATTTATCCCGATTTAACCGCAAGCTTTGAACATAGCTTCTGGAAAGGGACAAGCCATTTGCGTCTTGCAGGATTGCTGCACCCGATAACCTACATCAATAGCCTCGGGAGTGAGTACACCAATTTGGGAGGAGGATTGAGTTTTTCCGGTTGTATTCAAACCAGCAAACTGGACAACATCAATCTTCAGGTTAATGCCGGAAGTGGTTTTGCAAAATACAACAACGACCTGGGGGGATTGGGCTACGATGCTTTTCAAAGCAAAACCGACACCAACCGGGTAGCGACACTCGGCCAGTTAAACTTCTTTCTCTACTACAACCACTGGTGGAACGCCCGTTTAAGCTCGGCACTGGGGTGCAGCTTTGTGGGCCTTTCCAACGATCATGGCGTTTATGGCCCCGATGCCATTAAAAGTACCAGTTATGCTTCAACCAACATCATCTTTTACCCGAACGACAATTTCAAACTGGGACTTGAATTTCTTTATGGTAACCGGAAGAACATGGACAACAAAATGCAGGATGCCTTCCGGGTCCAATTCACCTTTTTTGCAAAAATCTGATCGGTCCTACTCCGTTTTTTACTATACTGCATCAGACCGGACAAGAATTTGAAATTTTTAAAGTAAAAACAGATGCATATTTCTTCATTAATTCACCCATCGCTTCTGTCAATACTCGCATAATTACTTCATGCTCACCCGTGACAATGGTACTCATTTTCCCAACTTCGACCGAAGCATGGGCATCCAGAATTCGTTGAATAAAAGTATGGACCGCAACCACGTAATCGTCCGTCAAAGGATAATAACTTATTTCTGCCGAAATGATCATTGCCTATTTCTTTTTAAATAACATTCCAAGAAAAACCGGTTCTATATTATCTGTGTTTTGAATGTCGTCCACAAGTAAATAATCGGAAGTCAGATAAACCCCGCATTGAATTTCCATTAATTCAAACTGTTTAAACCTATCGTTGATTTCTTCCAAAGTAAAAAAATTTGCCTCTTTAAACACTTCATCATTCTCTTTGTTCTTTCCCAACATTGACTTTGCGTTCAGGCAGCCTAAGATTAACCAACCCTCCTTTTTTAGCACACGGTGCATCTCCTGGACCACCCTGTCGGGATTATCAACAAATTCCAACATGGTTATGGAGACTATTCCAGCACAACTTTCATCCCCAAACGGTAGATTTTCGGAATTGTCCAATAAAAATTCAGCCTTGATTTTTTTGCTTTTCGCCACGCGCAACATGGCTTCTGAGGCGTCCAACGCTTTGACCTTAAACCCGAGCCCTGTGAGGAAATCGGTCCAATGCCCGGTACCACAGCCCAATTCCAAAATATCCCCCAAAGGGACATCCTTAAGCAATGAGGAAAGAATTTTCTTTTCGACATCATCTACTTTTTTCCCAAAACCGGTCAGGTAATAGTCGTCATAGTTGTTTGCTATCGCTGACCGCAAAAAAACATTCATAACCTTTCATTCAAATGCATCTGTTGCCAACCACTGAGGCCCACAATAAAGATTGACTTGCCCTAACGCTTTTTCCCAATGTAAAACACATAGCCGTAAAACTCCCTGTACCTCTGGTACAGCTCCGCTTCGCGCCGTTCATTGGCGATGAATGCTTCGGCATTGGCATTTCCTGCGTATTTGGTCAGAAAAGTTTTCTGCAGGGAAACCTGGGGGGCATAGAAATGGTCGGTCCAGCAAGTTTCGGGCAGGATGAAGGTCGCCACGGGAATATAGCCCGCTTGTTGGAGTTGGGCCACTTTTCGGGCGATGGTATCGATCCCAGGATAGGCTTCGCGCCAAAAGGTTTCGATCTCTTCCGGACGTTCTTCGGTAAACCAGGAAGCCTCGGTTACAGCGAGAAATCCGCCCGGTTTCAGGAATTTTCGCCACTCCCGGATGCCCCGTTCGAAGCCGATGTTGTAGATGGCCCCCTCCGACCAGATCAGGTCCAGTTCTTCAGTTGCGAAAGGCAGGTTTTCCATCGTAGCGACCACTCCTTTTGCCCGATGCTGCAAACCCAGACCGGCCGACTGTTGGTTGAACAAGTCAATAAAGCGGGGAAACAGGTCGATTCCGGTGATCGTTCCCCGGATATGTTGCGCCAGTGTCATGGTTTGTCCTCCCGTTCCGCAACCAATATCTGCAATTCGGGACAAATCGGTCAGTGGATCCAGAAAGCCGGCGGCCTTAACCGTTGTTTCGCGACTTCCGGGCCCCTGCCGTTCCAGTCCTGAGAAATATTCGCATATCATTTCAAAATCAAATTCGTGAATGGATGGTTGTTCTTTGCTCATGGTGATTTGTTTTTTTGGCACGAATTTGTTTTTCCCTATTCGTGCCTGTTTGAAAAATAATCTGGTAAGTAAAGACAATAAACAATGCCCCTAACAAATGACTGTCGGGTTTATTGGGATCCGATTTCCGGCCTTTTGCCGTGAAATCTTTATTTCACACGATCCATTTGAGACAGGAACATCCAAAGGTTTTGATGCAGCAAAGGTAGGAGAATCCCGGGAAGTGGCAAACCTTTCCCAAAAAAATGCGGACATATCACGGATTTTCTTAAACAATGTCACCCGAAAGGGCCAACACACCCCAAACTAAGGTTAAAAAAACACCAAAGGAATTACAGGCGACTTAGTAGGAACAAGCGAAGAAAACCCAGACAAAACGGTAATTTTGCTGCAAAAAGACAAGAAAATGGAAACAGCCCACGAACAAAACTGCATCCCGAAACCATTCGGGACAAGCCCCGACATATAAGCAGATGCTTTAGTTTGCAAAAGCAATGCCATGCGCTTGTCGAATTGAGCAGTTTTCTTGCCGACGCACCGCAGGAAATTGAGTATCTTGCGGACTATAAATTTTGGACAATGAAATATGAAATTTAACGAGGATTCAAGAGTGAAAATACCAGCCATACTGCACCTATGCAGACTTGGTTACAAATATCTTTCGCTGAATAATGCGGTTTGGGATACAGAGACAAATATTTTCACGGAAATATTCAAATAATCTATTGTAAAAATCAACCCTGACTTTGACCAAGACCAGGCAGAACGATTGTTGGTTGTCATTTCACTTTTACTGAGCAATGAAGATTTAGGCAAAGCCTATTTTGAGAAATTGACCAGTGAATCGGGTGTAAAACTGATTGACTTTGAGAATTTTAAAAACAATACGTTGAATGTTGTAACCGAATTGACTTACAAAAGCGGAGACGAAGAATTCAGACCCGACATAATTCTTTTAATCAATGGAATGCCGTTGGCATTTATTGAAGTAAAGAAACCAAACAACCGGGACGGAATAATTGCAGAAAGAGAAAGAATAAACGAACGATTTCAAAACAAGAAATTCAGAAAGTTTGTAAACATTACACAATGGGTGGTTTTCTCAAATAATATGGAGTACGACAACGAAGATATTGAACCGTTACAGGGTGCATTTTATGCTTCGCCATCATACACGAAACCAATATTTAACTATTTCAGGGAAGAAGAAAAATTGGACTTGGAAAAACTGTTGGTGGTTGAAGATGATGGTTTGGAAAACTTTGTTTTGAAGGATAACAATCTGGCAGTTGGGAGGGTTGAAATATGAGTAAAAAACTTAACATCAGAAACTCAACTGCCGAATTTTTGGTATTTAGCAAACAAGCCGGCGAAAGCACCATAGAGGTAAGGATTGAGGACGAAACCGTTTGGCTGTCGCAAAAGTTGATTGCAGTGCTTTTTGAAGTTGATGTACGCACAATAAGCGAACATTTAAAAAATATTTTTGAGAGTGGCGAACTAAACCAAAATTCAGTTATCCGGAAATTCCGGATAACTGCCTCCGATGGGAAAAATTATAATACACAGTTTTATAATCTTGATGCGATCATTTCGGTTGTCTATCGCGTAAATTCTAACCGTGCCATGCAGTTCAGGCAATGGGCTACCAATGTGTTGCGCGACTTTGCCATAAGGGGTTACGTACTCGACAAGGAACGGTTGAAGAACGGGGCATTTTTCAGTAAAAAGTATTTCGACGATTTGCTGGCCGAAATTCGCGAAATACGTGGCAGCGAGCGCAATTTCTATCAAAAAATAACCGATATATACACCACGGCAATGGATTACAACAAAGACGCTGCCACTACCCAGACTTTTTTTGCCACCGTACAAAACAAATTGCATTATGCAACACACGGGCAAACAGCCGCCGAGCTAATTGTAAAGCGTGCCAACGCCGAAAAAGAACACATGGGCTTAACCAGTTGGAGAAACGCACCCGAAGGAAAAATTATTAAAACCGACGTGAGCATTGCCAAAAACTATTTAAACGAGCAGGAACTAAAATCGCTCGACCGCTTTGTAACCATGTACCTCGACTATGCCGAAGACCAGGCCGAACGTGGCATACCCACCTGAAACTGGTCCCATTAATCAAAAAAGTGTTTACTTTGTAAACACGTATACGGATATCATTAAATAAACGAAAAATGAATGTATTTGGAAATAATCCCGGAAACGGTCAGGGACTGGGTCTGGGAAACGGAAAAGGGATGGGAAAAGGAGGCGGAAAAGGCAGAAACAAGGGCGGGAGCTATGGAACGGGAGGATTTTGCATTTGTGCAAAATGCGGCGCAAAGGTGCCCCATCAACATGGAATAAAATGCACCACCCTGAAATGTCCAAAATGTGGCCATACGATGATCAGGGAAGCGTTGTTGAACGATAAAAAAAACAAGGGTTAGAAAGTAACAATTATGTACAAATATCTCTTTGGGCCGGTACCTTCGCGCAGACTGGGAATGTCGCTCGGAATCGACCTGATACCAAAAAAAGTGTGCTCGCTCGACTGTGTTTACTGCGAAGTGGGCAAAACCACAAAGCTCACCACCCACCGGCTTGAATATATCAAATACGATAAAGTTGTTGCCGAACTGAAACAATTCATGGGCAACGCCCCAAAAATTGATTACATCACTTTCTCCGGATCGGGCGAACCAACTTTAAACAGTAAGATTGGGGAAGTACTGGCGTTTGCCACAAAGGAATATCCCCATGTGAAAACAGCAGTACTTACAAATGGAACACTTTTATCGGATAAAAAACTCAGGGAAGAGCTGCTGCAGGCCGATGTGATTTTACCGTCGCTGGATGCCGCCACTCAGGAGGTTTTTCAGAGAATAAACCGCCCGTTTCCCGAACTTTCCATAGAAAAATACAAACAAGGCCTGATCGACCTGCGAAATGAATATCGCGGTAAAATTTGGTTGGAAATCCTCTTTTTAAAAGGATACAATGATAACGAAGAAGAATTGGTGAAACTCCGTGAGGCCATTCTTCAAATAAAACCCGACAGCATCCAGTTAAATACCCTCGACCGTCCCGGAACAGTCAGCGGCTTACAACCATTGACACGGGATGAATTGCAATCCATTATTGACTTTTGGGGATTGCCCAACTCCGAAATCATTGCCAGTCAGACGAAAAGGACCGTTGTTGAATCGTACCGCACCGATGTCGAGTCGGCCATTATGGAAACAATAGCCCGCAGGCCCTGTACCCTCGACGACCTTCACCGCTTATTGGGTATTCATGTCAACGAAATCAACAAATACTTAGGCACTTTGGAAGCCGAAGGGAAAATCATTTCCCGATCTCTTGAAAGGGGCGTTTTTTATGAACTGACCGATAAATAAGAAGTGAAACACAATCGGGAAAGCCGTCCAATGCTTATAGATTGTGTTCAAAGTGCTAAAACGAATTGCTTTCGCCTTACCTGTCTTTACTTTGTACCTCGCCACAAAAAAACGATAGACGGTACGTAATGGCAAGCGCTACAACGCCTACTTCACCAGAGGTTATTTTTTGTTCAATGTATATTTTCCGTTTTTGATTTCAACAACTTCCCATCCATCATTAAGCATTAAATCATAATCAACCTCATGTATTGTTCCTGTTTTTTTTGTCTGTGGGGCTGAGATTATAAAAAATTGCCAGTCGTTTGAACGAAATATCCCATTTTTAACTTCGGCAATTCCCCATTCGCCGGTAAGCCGCATCGTTTCATAAACAATACCATTTTCAACAGGGACTAACGTTTCCTGCGGATTGAAACGCATATTTATATTGTTGTTTCTAATAATCAGAATATCATCTTTGAAAAATTTTTGTTTATACCTGTCAATGCGTTGCTTTTGATTTTCAAATTTTTCCGTTTCTCTGATTATCAATGAATCTGCTCCGTACAAGGATATGAGTTTTTGAATGCTTTTCTGAAGCGTTATTGTATCGGTTGGGATGTTGCCTTTGACAATATCACCGCCAATTTCAGGAAGCGATCTTCCTTTTTTCACATCATAGCGCCAATTTTCTTTTAGTCCATCAAAGAGCACTCCATAGGCAGGTCCTGTAAAATAGGGAAATGAGTTTGCCAATCCTTCTTTATTTATAGCTGTTTCCAATTGCCTGGCCAGGACTTTTGGCAACATTTTAGGATCCATTCCACACAAACGAAATCCGGTATATTCGGCCATTCCTTCATGCAACTCAAATAAATTTTCATTGTTTTCAGGGAACATCGATTGCCTGTAAGCCCGAATAATTAAAACATTGGTGAGATGATCTACTTTGTTTTCCCCTTCACTGTTTAGGGCACGGCTTAGCGCAATAAATTCCAATTTTAGCAAAATACTCCCTTGCAATTCATCAAGATAGGGATTTTCTGTCATTACTGGTTTTATTCCAATTTTAGTTTGATTTCTGTGCCAACTTTCGTGAACCAGCAATTTTCCTCTTACGTATTTATCGTTGGGCGAAATAAACTCCCAACCTACCATTGTCCACTGCTTTCCATTCCATTCGATTGATGTGTTGGCAATATTGACATTATCGGGCAATGTGCCTAAATAGAGGCCATCATTATAAACAAGGTTTCCCTCGTTATCATTTTCATTTGCAACAATGCGTCGATTTTCTGGAAAAACAAACATGGTTGCCCCATAAAGACTAATTCCCCATAGATTTCCATTGTCCAGTTTACAAAGCGTGTCTAATTCGTGGAAGTAGGATTTCGCCAGGTTTAAATCTATGGTTTCCTGCCCTTTTAAAAATCCGATGTTAAGCATTCCAAGAACGATGCTTAAAAAAATGGTTTCTTTTTTCATTACTGATTCGTTGCGGTTATTACTTTTTCATTGCTTCTGTTTTTAATTCCCCCGGCATTTTTTCAATTGCATAACGTAAAGCCGTACGTGGCATTACCGCTTTTTTGGACATTACATACTTGAAAATTTCCTTTTCAGAAAATTGACTTGCTGCTTTCAACATCCAGCCATATCCTTTTTGTACCATGTCATCCTTGTCGAGAAGTAAAATATCAGCAATCTCAAAAATGTCCTTTAAAAACATTCCTTTTCGTGCCGGAATAATCAATGTCACGGCTGAAGCTCTTTTAACCCAACGGTTAGGCGATTTCGCCCATTTCTTCAGTTCGTTCAAAGTCCTAAAATTTCTTTTTTTGTGTTGTCTTTTATCTGCTTATAAAAATCCTTTCCTATCATGCCAACCTCACGCATTCTTACACCATAAACAAGTGCTTCATCTCCTTTTTTGAAAAAGCGGCCCGACAACTCACGGTTTTTTTTATCCGCATTGGCTTTCAAATACGCTTCTATTCGGGCGGATGATTTAATACCAGCCAGTAGAGCCCCAAATCCGAGATGGATTTAGAAAACTGTTCAAAGTTAACTGGTTTTACAATATAGCTGTTAACGCCAAGTTTATATGCACTAATAACATCGATCTCCTCGCGGGAAGAGGTAAGAACAACTACGGGAATGGTTTTTGTTTGTTCTTCTGATTTAATTCTCTGAAGAACCTCTAATCCGCTTATCTTTGGAAGCTTAAGATCAAGAAGTATTAGTTTCGGTTTTTTTTTGACATCTCTTCCTGAGTATTCTCCGGTTTTAAAGAGATAATCTATTGCCTGTTCCCCATCTTCAACCCAATGGATTTTATTGGCAAGATTGTTTTTCTTTAAGGCGCTCAACGCCATTTCGGCATCATCCGGATTGTCTTCGACCAGTAATATTTCAATTGCTTCTGTTTTCATGATTTTATTCTTTTGTTTTGGTTAATGAAAAATAAAAAGTTGCTCCATTATTTACTTCTGCTTTTGTCCAGATTTCCCCACCGTGGCGCTGAACAATTTTTTGTACGATTGCAAGCCCTATGCCTGTTCCTTCATACTCTTTTGCAGAATGAAGGCGTTGAAAAACATCAAATATTTTATGGGCGTATTTCATATCAAAGCCGACGCCATTGTCTTTTATGTAAAATAGATCCTGTCGGTCGTTTTCGAGGTTTCCGATTTCAATTATGGCTTTTTCTCTAAATCTTGTAAATTTGATCGAATTTGAAAGAAGGTTGATAATTACTTGTCTGATCAATGGCCTGTCCCCGTAAACCTGTTTCATCCGGTTGATAATTATTTCCAGTTTTCTGTCTTTATTGGAATCTTTTAATTCTTCTGCAACTTCTTTTACCAATTCTTCCATATTAAATGCAGTTGCTTCCATGGTCTTTCTTCCCAATCGTGAAAAAGCAAGCAGGTCGTCAATAAGCTGCCCCATATTTTTTGTATTTCTTAAAACAACGCCCAGCAGTCTTTTTCCTTCCTCGTCCAATGCAGGGCCATAATCTTCAGAAAGTCTCCGGGCAAAACCGTCAATAGCGCGAATCGGTGCCCGTAAATCGTGTGAAACGGAATAAGAAAATGCTTCGAGTTCTTGTGTACGGTCTTTGATTTTTTGTTCCAGAATTTTATGAAAATTTTCAAGCTGCTCCTCGGCTTGCTTTCGTCTGGTGATGTCGCGCAAAATCGCAAAATCTGCAGGTTTCCCCATATATTCAATAACACTCGCGTTGATCTCAAAAGCTATTCCGGTGCCGTTTCTGTGAAGTAGTTTTATTTCATAAGATGCCGGGACTTCCTCGCCGGAAAGCCTTTTCTGATATCGCTCCATCAGCATATTTCTGTCCTCATAAGGAATCAGCCCGACAAATTCGACACCATTCAATTCCGGTACCTCATAACCAAGACTTTTTGCTAAAGCTGAATTAGAGAATTTGATTACATTGTCCTGGGCAATAACGATTCCGTCGCTGGCCCTTTCGATGAGGCTTCGGTACTTTTCCTCGCTCTCCTGAAGAGCGTCCTCCACCTGCTTGCGCCCGGTAATATCGTTGATGCTGGATAGGATAAAGGTACCGCTACTTAATTTAATTATCCGGGCGGAAAATAAACACGTGATGGCCTTGCCGCCTTTTGTCAGGAACTGATATTCGCGGCCTTCCACAACCCGGCCGGAGCGCAAATCGGCAACAACACCCTCCCTGTCTTTTTCGTTTTCCCATAGTTTCAGCCCAATCGATGAATTGGAAAGGGCTTCTTCCCGTGTATATCCCACTATCGATGTGAAAGCACCGTTTACCTCGATGAACCTGCCGTCTTCGGCACGTGTGATGGTGATGGCATAGGGTGAAGTCTGAAAGGCTTTTGAATACTTTTCCTCGCTATCACGCAGTGCCTTTTCCGCCTTTACTTTATCGGTGTAATCGGTGAAAGTCCCTTCAATTCTTGCCAGCTTGTTGTTTTCGTCTTTTACCAGATGTGCATTCGCCAAAACGACTATCTTTTCACCATCGGTTTTTTTTGCATTTACCAGATAGTTCATTATGGATCCCCGTTCCATTAACTCCTGCAGGTAGGCTTTTCTTTCATCGGGGTCCTGCCAGAAATCGGGTAGTTTTAACCCTTTCATATCGTCAGAGATGTCAAAACCAAGAATCCGGTTAAATGCCTGGTTGTGATCAAGCAATATCCCATCGGTGGTGACACTGTAATACCCTTCATCCAGATATTTTACAGTTTCACGGAACTTACGCTCGCTTTCCTGCAGCGTCTTCTGTGCCATGCGTTCCTGAGCCTGATCGCGAAAGACCAGCACCACGCCTGTAATATCGCCTTTCTCGTTACGGATGGGAGCACCGCTGTCGGCGATCGGAGTCTCGTTTCCGTCTTTCGAAATCAGCAATGTATGGTTGGCAAGCCCGATAACCAACCCTTCCTTTAACACCCTCGGTACCGGGCTTTCCACCTTATCGCGCGATTCTTCATTAATGATATTGAATACTTCCCCAATCGTTCTTCCAGCAGCATCGGGTTCCGTCCAGCCGGTGAGTTTTTCGGCTACTGCATTCATATTCCGGATGCACCCATTTATATCTGTGGTGATAACCGCATCCCCGATACTGTACAGCGTTGTCCTGAATTCTTCCTGCGAATCCTGCAACGCGCTTCCTGTTTCAAGCAATTTCCTGTATATATTCTTCTGCCGGTTATTGAAAAGCCATGAAATTCCGATACCGGACATCAGAAGAAGCAGCACGGCAATAATAAGGATGGTTGCGGTCAAGTATTTCAGTTCAGCGTATATTTCATCCTGATCGACCTTGGCTATCATGAACCAGGAAGTGCCTGGAACCGGGCGCATATCGGCAAGCACCGTGACCCCACGGTAATCGGATCCCTCACATATCCCTTCCTGCCCCAACACTGCCTGTGCAGCCGGAGTTTCAGTTCTCGTTAATGGAATCCGGAGTTTCATCGCTGAATTTGAGGTATGCCGCAGCTCATTGATATAAAGAATGCTGTCGCCCTCCTTCCGGAGAATAAGGGTTTCGGCTGTTTTACTTGATGTAGGCCACGATTGTATATAGGGATATAAAAAGTGTGACGGATTTACACGAAGGACCAAAACCACAACCGGTACATTTTTATCGTTCCGCACCGGTGCAATAATATCAAGGTGAATGGCATTATGCGTTTGACAGAAATAGGGTTCGCTTATGAAAAATTTCCCGTCCCGCAGTGATTTCTCACAGAGATCAAAAGTTACCGTATCAATGTGTTTAAGAGTGGTATCAAGTCCAAACAACAGATTTCCTTCAGCAGAAACCAAAAAAACGTCTTCATAGTTATATATGGATTTCGTTAACTCAATTCGATTAAGGATATCCATTTCTATCGTCTTGTCCTTTGAGAGAAGCCAGTCTATGATTTTTCGCCGGAGAAAAGGGCTTTCAGCCAATATCCGGGCATTTGCCAATCGTTCCTCTCGCCAATGCACAATCTGTTCCGTTTTCAGATCGGCGATCATTTTCAGGTCCATGTACTTTTCCTGGAGGATGGCATTTTTCTCGTACCGGTAATACAAATAACCGCCTGCGATAATGAGAACGAGAATGGTCAAACTCAGCATCAGGATATGTTGCCTTTTCATCAGGGAATTTTTTTTCAGATTTTCCATACGATATGTTATGTTTTAAACAATCCGGTGTATTGATGTTATCCCCATGACGCGTGGAAAACCAGTGACTTGTTAAGGGGCAATTGATTTTATTGAATTGAGATTTGAATATCCTTACCAAGGCATAGAAGGGATCACTCCAAACCATGATTTCTCGAAAAGGATGTAAAGTTAACCGTTCAGTTAACGATTGTCAAATTTTTTTCTTAAAAGCCCCACAACAGGTTGCGGTATGATATCTAATGGATTACACCAGTTTTAAAATTGAAACATGAGCTGTTTTGCTTTTTGAATCTCAAATTATCGCAATGGAAAGTTGTGTGATTTTCGACGAATGACAAATTGAACCTATCATCACTTTTTTACTTCCCATCCATAATCTACGTACCTCCACTGGAAAGTATCCGTTCCGAAAGAAATGAACATGAACCCTTCTTCAAAACCAAGATTAGACCCTTTCCACCATCTGCCCGAAACAGCGCCTCCGGTGATAAAATGAATGCCATCAATATAAATATCTTCCACCGTATGCAGATGGCCCTGAAGCACCAGTTTAAGGTTGTATCCTTTAAAAAGACCGATCACCTCTTTTGAATTGTAAACAACGAGAGAAGAGTCGTTTGGCAAAGTAGATCCACTGTATTTCTGCATATATGCGGTAATAAAAGGAATATGCGTACTTAAAACAATCGGAGTAAGGGTGTCTGTATTTTTCAACTCACTCTTGATCCATGAAATTTGTGCGGAGTCAATCAATCCGACATATTTTCCTTTTTTGGTATCCTCAATAGAATTAAGAATCATGAATTTCCAACCTTTATGTTCAAAAGCATAATAAGATTTTCCAAGTCTCTTTTCAAACATAAGCTCTCCATATTCCGGATTTGCCGTATCAGCATTGCTGCCTTTATAAATACCGTAAATCTCATGATTGCCGATTGTATTGTAAACGGGTATATTTGATTTTTTTAACACCTCCTGATAAAGATTATACAATGAATCTGCCCTTCCATACGATTGGCCCAGTGCATCCATTATAAGATCGCCTCCGGTCAGAATAAAATCGGGATTTAATTTTTTGACCGAGTCGAGTGCCTGCGTGAATCCGGCAACCGCATTTCCTTCAGGTTGGATATGAATATCGGTCAGAAAAGCGATACTGAATGCGTCCTTCTCTTTACTATCTCTATTACAACCTGGAAATAGGAGGATTGTAACTGAAACAATTGTAAAAATTCTAATTAATTTTTTCATATTTGTTTTCCTTTTTTACTGATTAATCATTATTGTTAGACTGTTTTTTATCGGTTTTGTTCTGCTTTCGAGTGATCTTGCTTCAATGAATGCCAACGCCAGTTTTAGTTTGTTTTTTTTCTGTTTATTGGGACTGCCCGGCTTGTTGTATGGATAAAAATTAGCCCGTTGAATTGATTTTTTGCAGTTATTGATTTAGAATACCTGCTCCAATACTCCTGAATAAAAGCAGCCCCAATGTAATAGGTTCGCCTGGAGGACCTGAAAAGTTTGTTATTTGAATTGGTTAGATCAATAAAAAATGCATCCGGACATGAATTGACCAATGCATTCGTCAATGTATTTTTATTGTATTCAGGAACTGTGAATTCCGCTGGTTTCCCTGTAGTTTTAGTGATAGCTTGAAAGCTGCCCTCATTAAAAACAAATCCGATATTGTAATATCCGTGTCCAAACCATCTATCTAAGTACATCCCCATGCAGGCACCCTGTTTATCGAAGGAGAGTGTTTTGCCGATATGTCCGTTATGGGCCCAAACAAACACTTTTTCCTGTTCCTGTTCCAGTATCCATTTTATATTATGCGCCATGAGGCTATCCCTGAGAAGTCCATATTTTTGTTCAGGACTTCCTCTTAAGAATAGAGTTTGATTTAAATTTTCAATATTATACCTGGCCAATTCAAACTTTGTCCGTCCGCTGCTGGAGATGTAAAAATTCTCATTTTCCTGAAACCATTGCTGAATGAAAGTAATGATTTCATGAATCTGAGCAATTCTCCCCTGTGAGGATTTATCGGAGTTGAGGGAATAAAAATAGAGGTAGCTGCTGTCATTCAGCACTGATAATCCTTTCAGGAATTTATCCACGTTTTGTTTGTCGACCTCTTTAACATAATCCACCAGGGCATTCGTTGGACCTTTAAAAGACTGACAATCGAAACCATAAAATTTCAACTTCTCATTATCGTGTTTCCCATCGTTATATGACTTCATCCATTCAATGAGATCCTTAACTTCTTCTGTATCCCATGTCCAAAATTCCATACTTTTCATTACAGTCAGTACATCGCCTTTCCCATATAACACATAATCATTAACTTTAAGGGTTCCCCCATAGGTGGCTTCAATTGAGAAAACTGTGTATCCGCAATGCGTGACCAGGAATTTGAACATCTTGGCTTTCGTGTTGAAGAATTCTTTTGTGCCATGCGTTGCTTCACCCATTCCAATTACTTGCTTATTTTTAAATAGTGTTTCAAGTGGGATCAAATCTGTCAAGTCCGTGGTCTCATTGGGTGTTATTGGATAAATGGTTTCATTGCTCTTACCAATTAGAACAGTTACCTGTGGATAGCATTGAAGCGAAACCAATACCAATACAAGTAGAGACGAAAGTAGATGAAACTTCATTGCTGTTGGTTACGTTGGCAGGTTAATGCATAATCATTGTAAAATTGGTTATAGTCGGGTCACGCAAGGGAATTTCACCCCTGCGTTCCCATTTTCTTTCAGAATCTTTATCAAATGGTTGGTTGAAGCATTTCCGAATCTTAGCCCGATTACTTTTGGTGGGCCAAGGAGACAATTGTTTCTACTTCCTTGACCACTCTAAAAGATAAAGATAGTCAATTCTCAGTCAAGTTCCTTTTCTTCGTATTTTTGAGGCATAACGGGAAATTGTATGAGCAGTGGCAAATTGCGTGGTTCACTCCTGTCATACCACTATGCAGTTTGAACTGGCCAAAAAAGTTGATATTTAGCACTTTACCTGCCATTTTCAATTGACTTCATTAAGTAACGTAAAATGAAATACAGTACCTTTTCCTTGTTTACTTTCAGCCCATATTTTTCCACCATGCTTTTCCAAAAATTCTTTACATAGAATCAAACCGAGACCAGTCCCATGCTCGTTGTTTGTGCCAGGCGTTGAATTACTTGTATTAATATGAAAGAGATTATTAATTCTATCTGGTTCAATACCTATTCCGTTATCAATAACAGAGATAAGAATTTCTTTTTCACTTTTCTTCACTGAAATTTTGATTTCTCCACCCTGATGCGTAAACTTGATGGCATTGGAGATCAAATTTCTCAGTACTGTACCAATCATCTGTTTATCAGCAAAAGCAATAACTTCATCTGGTATATCTTCATTGATGGTGATGGCTTTTTGATTGGCATTGCTATTCAGGAGTGCAATGTTTTCATCAATCAAATCCTTCAGATTAAATAATTCCGGAGTAAACACCAACTTACCAGTTTGGGCACGTGCCCATTCCAACAGATTCATCAATAAATCATAAGCTCTTTGTGAGGATTGTCCAATAATTTTTGCATACGCATCAATTTCTGTGAAATTTTTTTCATTAATTTGCTCCAACAGTAAATCACTAAACCCTAATATAGCATTGAATGGACTTTTGAGATCGTGTGCTATTATGGAGAAAAATTTATCTTTCTCTGCGTTAAGTTCCCGCAGCGTTGATTCACTTTCGCTCAATGCTTTTAAAAGTAGTTTGTGTTCAGTAATGTCAAGGCTGGTAGTCAAAAAAGCCTTCTGGTTATCAAAGTTTATTATAATTGAAGATGAATCTAAATATTTACGTTTTCCACTTTTGGTAACTACTGTGATCTCATAACTCGTAGGCGCCTTAAGGCCCTGCGCTCTTTTATTTGCAAATTCCATCACTTGCTTATAAGATTCCGGAGTTAAAACATCAATGGGTTTTAATTCATGCGCCTCTTTTTTACTATATTCAAGAGCGCTTGTCCATTCGTCATTCACATAGAGGTATTTTTCTCTGTTGTTATCAGAAACAATACTAATCATTATTTTAGCCATATCTGCAAGCGTACGAAAATTCTGTTCACTTTGCAGCAGCGCTAATTCCGACCGCTTCCGACCGGTAATATCCTGAACAACTCCGTACCATCTGATGTCTTCATCCTCATAATTAATTGGAACTGACTCAATACGGAGCCAGCGTATCTCTCCTTCGATTACAAAGCGTCCCTCCCAGAGAAAGTTTTTCTTATCACGGGCCACTTCCTCGTTTAGTTTTAAAAAGTTTTCGATATCATCTTTGTGAACCATCTTATGAACATTCGAAATGTCGGCCAATGCATCTTCACGCCTTATCTGGTGAATCTCACACCACCTATCGCTGACATACTCAAACTCCATTTGCATATCTGCTCTGATACAAACAATATAAATGCCTACGGGAACCTTTGTTATCAAACCATTAAAGCGATCTAAGCTCTTATTCCTTGCTTCTTCAGCCTGGTTTCTTTTAGCAACGTCCTCGTTGTACAAAATCTTTAAGGAATGATAATCTTTCTGTAATTCATGCAGCTCTTTTAGGATTTCTTCCTTGGTTTTATCTTGCATATCCATAGGTACCATATTAATAGCGACTTATAATTTTAGTATGGGCTATACCGCTTACCTGCAGCCTCAGTGCAGGGTTTACTTGTTGTATCTTTTCCTTTCCTTTATCGTTTGCAGGGTTGGTGAATGCCCGCCTCCGGAAACCGCCCGCATTGCTCGGCTGCCGATTCGTTGAACTAAATCCCACTATCGTGGGATAGCTATCCACAAATTTAGTAAAATAGTACTGAGTTGGAAGTAGCTGCTCCCTAAATTAAGTTATTAACCTAAAAAACTCAGTACCATGAAAAGAAATGAACCGACGATTGTCGAAAAAGCCGCCCAACCGGTTGATGGCTTTGTAAAAGTGTACAAAATGCTCCAGCAATAAATAGGACTTCATGTTGGGCACTGCATGCCACACGAAGTCCTATTTATTGTGGGCAGGTTTATTTTATTCTTGATTAGTAACAAGCAGAATCAATTAATTTTTGTGCTTCACCCTCAGACAGTTTACCTTTTGTATAGTATTCTTGAATATCAATTACAATCAAAAATTGATCTCCATTTAGATCTTTGTTTTGTGAAAAGCAGAAAAAAGAGCTAAAACAATACAGTGTCAATATAAATTGTACTCTTTTCATATTCGTGTCCAAAATGATTGCTAACGGTCGAGTGCATGTGCCGTAAGGAATTGCGGAGCAGTTACCTGTCCATCGATACGAAATTTTGAGCGGGCTACAACGCTTGAATACCTACTATACCGGTTCGGAACAGGTTTGCAAGTGTTGAGCTTTTGTTCCTCCCGGTATAACTGCATCTAACAGAAAAATGCTTCGCATTTTTTGTAAGATGCAGTATAAAACCCTTATGGCATGTACACTTTGTTGGCAGTTCGTGCTTTTTCATTTATTCAGGCAAATCATATTCCAATAAATTTGAAGGGTGGAGCAGGTTTAAATTCTCCAGAGGTTTCTCCTGAATACGTCTCATTATTTGATAAATCTAATTTTTTCACACCAGCATTCTCGCTAAAGTCGATTTTCTTTAAATCAACCCAAAAAGTATTTGGAGTCAGAGCCGACTCAAAATAGTAAACTAAATTTTTTTGGTCTGCCACCACACGCCAACGGGTGGTTGATAAATTGGGATAACCGTCGATGTGGAATCCATAAGGTACAGACACATTTCTTATTACGCTAAAGACACTTGCCACAGCCACTCGTGTGTTGTCGGTTTTGGGGATGGCATTTATAAAGAAAGATGCCCTTACAAAGCGGTCAGCAGCGGTAACGGAACCGGGCAGAAAAGTTTTCCCAGGAATGTTCTCCCAATATTTGGTTATAGCCAATTGTTGGTCATAGGTTGGATCGTTGGTCATTACTGTGTAAGATGGGTCATGATGGATAACCAATTTACCCTTGATGTATTCGAATATGGCATTGTCTCCTGTGGCATCAGAAATTGATAAATGAACAGTTGTGAATTTATCCGTTCCAGGGATGAAGTCTGACACCACTGCAAAATTCTCTTTTTTAAAAGATTCTACCACTTCGGCAACCGTTGCAAAATTATCGAGAACGTATTGTGCCCACATTGAAATGGATAAACCTTTCTTATCACCTTCATTATCAAATTTGGGATACTCGGATTCTACCAACCATAATAAATTTGCCACCAATCCATTTTCATTCATACCGTCAGGGGCAGAAATATCCCAGGAACTTACAACCACACTTCCGTATTTCGATACCCATGCAATGGAATTTTTACCAACCTCCCCATTGCGTTTCATCCCTCGTGGAAAAATCCATTGGTTTGCCGGTATTTCAAGTGAAAAATCCATAGATCTACCTGATAATACTGTGTTGTTAGGACCTTTATTTACTACTCTTGTACACATAAGCGATAAAAGTTAATATTAATACTAAAATAAAACTGAATTCATTTTCATAATATTGATTTGTATGATTGTTGAACTAAATCCCACTTCCGTGGGATAGTTATCCACAAATTTAGTAAAATAGTACTGAGCAGGGAGCAGGCGCTCCCTAATTAAGTTATTAACCTAAAAAACTCAGTACCATGAAAAGAAATGAACCGACGATTGTCGTAAAAGCCGCCCAAACGGTTGATGGCTTTGCAAAAGTGTACAAAATGCTCCAGCAACAAGTTGTGTTGCGAGGACAGAGCAAAAGTACATTAGAAAATTAAATCCGGCGTGTGGCATTGATCAGTTTGCATTTTGGTCGGCTGCCGGAGGATATTTCTGAAGAAGAGATCAACGAATACCTCGCCGCACTTGCATCAAATCCCCAAAAACCCTCCCGAAGCACATTTAAGCATGCAATTTACGGTTTACGCTATTATTTCCATCTGGTCGGACAAAATAAGCGTGCGATTTTACTGCCATCGCTCAAAGAAGAAATTAAACTGCCGGTGATCCTAAACCGAAGCGAATTAAGGGAGTTGTTTAAGGCCCCGGCCCTGCTCAAGCATCGTATTTTGCTGTCCCTGGTCTATTCTGCCGGGCTGCGTTCTCAGGAGGCGATCAACCTGAAGATTTCCGATATAGACTTTGAACGTAAGTCGATTCACATCAGGCTGTATAAATGGAGTCACTTCAAAGGGGAAAAGCACTGAAAAGACACAGCTTCCGGGACCCATCCGGATGCCATTAAACTGAAAATATTGGCGTAAAGTGCATAGAAAACCTGTACCATGGTAATTTTGTTCAACGTGGACTTCATGTTGGGCACTGCGTGCCACACGAAGTCCTATTTGTTATACCGCGCTAATTTTATGTTTTTTTATTGCTTTGAATTCCTTCGCCTTTTTGTTCATTTGTTCTTCAACATCATAATCGTTTTGAAGTCCAAGCCAGAACTTCGCAGAATTACCAAAATAGTTACTTAACCGAATTGCAGTATCAGCAGTTATTCTCCTATTCCCTTTTATAATCTCACTTATCCTTGTTTGAGGGATGCCAATGTCCAAGGACAAACGGTATGCGGTTATATTCATTGGAAGTAAAAATTCCTCTTGTATAACTTCACCTGGATGGATGTTTCTTAACTTATGCATAATTATTTTATTAGTGATAATCAACTATCTCTACATTGTACGAATGCCCATCGATCCATTTAAAAGTGATTCTCCATTGATCGTTAATCCTGATACTATAGAAACCTTTCTTTTCTCCCTTTAACTTTTCAAGCCTGTTCGATGGCGGAATAGAAAGATCTTTAAGATCAACCGAATTGTTAAGCATTCTAAGTTTTCTTCTGGATATTTCCTGAATTGGTTCAGGAAGTTTTACCGATCTAATACCTCGCCAAATTGTTTCGGTTTCTTTCGAGTCAAAGGATTGGATCGTATGAACGTTTTACGATACTAACGTCAAAGATAAGCATTATTCATGAAATGTCAAGTTTTATTTTAATGAGGTATAACGCTTTGCCGCTAAACGCATCAAAGGCAGCACTTCAATGAGCACGAACCGGCCGGTTTTGTTGCGATTTAGCGGCATGTTATGCCTCGAAAATATTTTTACTTAGCTCTAAACAACCAATTTCTCGGTAATCTGGATTCACAATGAATTCGTTAATAATACTTTGGTTTTCTTTAAGAATCTTTATTAAGTGGTTGGTTGAAGTATTGCCGAATCTTAGCCAGATTACTTTTGGTGGGATTCCAAGAATAAGGGTGAGATCGTAAAAATCTGAATCAAAGGTTATAGCCTTCTCTTTTTGCATACTCCCATATTTCTCGGTCAGTCGAATTTTCTAACTTCAATTCACGTATTTGTTTAGCCAAGGGAAAAATTGTTTCCAGACCCTTGACCACTCTAAAGGAAATATTCTGATCAAACAGCAGTTTCATTATGCAACGCGAAGTTTGTGCTCCCTATCTGCAGCAAAGGCAAGACATGCTTTAATATCCTCAATTTTCAATTCAGGATAATCATTAAGGATTTGTTCGGTTGTCATGTCAGATGCTAACCAGTTCAAAACGTCATAAACTGTTATTCGAGTCCCTTTAATACATGGTCTTCCAAATCTTATATTTGGATTAATTTCGATCTTATCTAGATATTTCATCTTTATATAAGTTTGTCCAAAGATAGTAAATTCTCAGTGAAGTTCCTGTTCTTCTTATTTTTGAGGCATAACGCCCCGCTTGCAGCCGACGTGCAGGGGTTACTTGGTGAAATATTTGTATTCGTTCCTTCATTCTTTACTTGCATTCTGCTTGCTTTGAATCACTTGGCCTGCACGGCTTCGGCTGCAAGCTTGTTAGCATTTGTTGGTTAGTTTTCGTCTGTAGATTCGTTGTCTGGTAGAATCTTCAATTGTTTGGCATTAAGCTTTGTAACTACATTTTTACCTGTTGAATCCTCAAGTTTTTTCCTTGCCGCCTTAGCAACATTACCACCCTTTTGAGCCACCTCCCGGTTCTCTTTTAATGTCTTTGGTTCCTTTTCTTTGGATATTTCGGTCGTTGATGCTTCAGCCAACATATTTAAAACTAATTCGATATTCGTCATATGATCGCGAAGATTCTCCCGTTTCAACTCTTTATATACTTTGTATTGCTTGGTAGTGAACCCACTCCAGGCCTTTGTGATATCATCAGTGAGGATAGCATACTCATTTCCTTTTTTTACACCCCTTGCCTCCCATTCATCCGTTAATTCCTTTCTGATTTCGATACTTTTCAGACGTTGATTGATCCATTCTTTACTGTATCCCTTGCGAAGATATGTTTCCATTAACCGATCAATCCCGATTTCAGGATCTTCGATCTCATCTATTCTTTCCTTTCCAACTTTGGCCAACCAAATTTTAAACGGCTCTGCTTTGGGTGAAGGAATACTTTGGATCAACCGAAATAATTGTCCTGTATCAGCAACATCAGTCATGTATAGCTTACCATCAGATGATGGCATCTTCAGTTGGTTACAATTTGTAACCAACTCACTGCCTTCCTTTTTTAATCTGTTTTTCAGTACCTTCCAATAATTATTTGCATTCTTGCTCTCGGTAAGAACACGAATAACGTCAACAATGGAGAAATACCACTTCTCCTGAACATCATCCCAAGCTGTTCTTATATGCTGGTCATTGAATAATTTTATAGCTGTTTTTTTTTTCATTGTGCGTTTAATGATTCAGGTAAAGATATTAAGAATCCTTTAATGTTTTCTTTCTTCTTACCAATAAATGCTAACGCTTTGCCGCTATGTGACGGGCGGGAACAGAATTGGTATTCTTTTTGGGTTTCATATTCAGTGTGTTGCCTGGAATCCGTTTGCGGTCACCACAACCCCCGCCTGGCAATATAGCGGCTTGTGTGTGCCCTGCATGAGCATCATGCAGCGCACACTTGTTGTAAGCTGTTGAAAAACTTCAAAAATACAAATTTTTCTGACAGTACATAACAAGTGTGTGACTTTCCAGAGGGTGGAA
>Ga0247841_10001791_pt1 | contig 45587 bp, 36 predicted proteins | sample LaCruzMarch2015__2_FD_192410 | JGI IMG/M metagenome (GOLD analysis project Ga0247841, IMG submission 192410) | Freshwater microbial communities from meromictic Lake La Cruz, Castile-La Mancha, Spain - LaCruzMarch2015_18m | ecosystem: Environmental > Aquatic > Freshwater > Lake | place: Spain... | reverse complement strand
CAGGTTTTCAAGCCAGTTACCAAAACGACCGGTACCAGTGGATTCGGGTTTCCAGTTGATGGTTTTGTTCAAAGCAATCATCTGCTCCTTAAACGCGGTGGTTTTAATAAACCAGGAGTCAAGCGGGTAATATAGAATGGGTTTGTCGGTACGCCAGCAGTGCGGGTAAGAATGTTCGTATTTCTCCGTTTTAAATGCCTTATTTTCGTGCTTAAGTTTTACAATGATATCGATATCCACCGGTAAACATTCATTGGCATGACAATCCGGGTCGTATTCCGGTTTCACAAAACGGCCGGCGAATTCTCCCATCTGATCGATAAATCTTCCCTGTTTATCCACCATGGTCAATGAACCAAGCCCGTAAAGCTTGCCAACCCGGAAGTCGTCAGCCCCAAAACTCGGGGCAATATGCACAATCCCGGTTCCATCATCGGTAGTAACAAAATCGCCGAGCACCACGCGGAAGGGATCCCCGTCCTCGGGTTGGGCGAATGGCATCAATTGCTCAAACCGGATTCCTTCAAAGGCCTCACCCCTAAATTCAGCTACAATCTGGAATGGGATGTGTTTATCCCCTTCATGGTAATTCTCCATTTCGAGAAGGGCATTCTTCTCCGGAAAATAGTGATGTACCAAATCTTTGGCCAGTACAACCGTTTGTTCAGTGCAGGTATACGGGTTGAAGGTCTTTACCAGTACATAGGCAATGTCCTTTCCCATGGCCAGTCCGGTATTTGAAGGCAGGGTCCATGGAGTTGTCGTCCAGGCGAGGATGTACAGATCACCAAAAAGATCCTGATACAGGAATTCCGATTGTGCATTCCGGATCACCTTAAACTGGGCAACGACAGTATTATCCTTTACCATTTTATAGGCGCCGGGTTGATTCAGCTCATGCGTGCTGAGTCCGGTACCGGCCGCAGGAGAATAGGGCTGAATGGTATATCCCTTATACAACAGTCCCTTTTTGTAAAGCTGACTGAGCAGGTACCATACACTTTCAATGTATTTGTTATCGTAAGTTATGTAGGGATCATCGAGATTGAGCCAGTAGCCCATCAAAATAGTAAGTTCATCCCAGAGATCCTTGTATTTCATCACCTCGGTACGACACTCTTTATTGTAATCTTCAATGGAAATTGATTTGCCAATGTCCTCTTTCGTGATTCCCAGCTTCTTTTCTACGCCGATCTCAATCGGGAGTCCATGGGTATCCCATCCTGCTTTACGGTTAACATAATATCCTTTCATGGTTTTATACCGGCAGAAGATATCTTTGATGGCGCGGGCCATCACATGATGGATCCCGGGAATGCCATTGGCCGAAGGAGGTCCTTCATAAAAAATGAAAGGGTCGTTACCTTCGGTTTGTTTCAGGCTTTTTTGAAACGTGTCGTGTCCCTGCCAGTACGATTGAATCTCTCTCCCAATCCGGGTAAGATCAAGGTTTTTATATTCGGGATATTTCGCCATCTTCATCGTAAAAAAGTGCGCAAAATTACAAAAAATTCTTCAAACCAGCATCATAGCCCTTAAAGGAATTTGATTGAGAGGAGAAATGGAGGGGAGGATTTGAATGATTTAGTATTTTTACAATTCAATTTCAGATCTCCTATGGATAATAAAGCCTCTATTGTTCTTGAAAACATTCATAAACGGAAGAGTGTTCGTAACTTTACCGGGGAACCGGTATCGAATGAGTACCTGCTTGTTCTTCTAAGAGCCGCCATGGCCGCCCCCTCTGCCCGAAATCGTCAACCCTGGGCCTTCGTGGTCATAACCGAAAGAAAAATCCTGGATGCACTGGGCGAGGTTCTTCCCTATACCAAAATGATTTTCAAGGCCGGAGCTGCCATTGTGGTATGCGGTGATACCACTGTTGATTTGCAGCAGGGGGCCACCGATCTCTGGTACCAGGATGCTGCAGCTGCGACACAGAATATTTTATTGGCGTCCGAAGCCATGGATCTGGGTGCCGTTTGGTCGGCACTTTATCCCTATCCCGATCGGGAAAACCATGTCAGAAAAATGTTGAATCTGCCAACCCCGGTAATTCCTTTCTGTATCATCCCAATCGGTCACCCAACAGGAGTGGAGCAGCCAAAGGAGAAGTTCAGGGTTGAGAAAATACATTGGGAGAGGTGGTGAACAGGCGGACAAGCGGAAAAGTGGAAAAGCCGGATGCCTGGTTCCCCGGGAAAAGATAATAAAGATAGTTTTTCGTTGTGGCTTTATTTTTTTTGATTTTTTTGACTTCTGGTATCTGACTTTCAATTTTATTTTTAATTTTGCATCTTCAATTGACGGAAGCCTTATGGTAATCACAATTTGTACCCCCCGATTTACCGTGATGGTGAGCCAGCCGCTCACCCGATAAGGCTTTTTCCGTTTTTCCCTTTTTTCATTTAGTGTTTCACAAAAAAGTATGGAGGAAAAGCCATGAAAAACATGTCTGTTATTGTATTTACCGGTAAGCCGGTCAGTAAATTGACCAACGGGGTCAAGAATGGAGTAATCAATCAAAATGAACTCTTGAGTCACCATCGAAAACGAAAATGATATGAATGCGCTGAATAAATACCTTTGTTTAAAACAATCTCTGATGTCGCGTACCGGAATGATTTTCTCCAATCTCCGCGAAGCCATAGCCGGTTCGGAACAGGATTTCACAACAGGAAAACTGGGAAGAGCCATTTTCCTTCTCTCCGTTCCTATGGCTCTCGAGATGTTGATGGAATCGGTCTTCGCGATCGTCGATATTTTCTTTGTCTCAAAACTGGGTCCGGAGGCCATAGCCACGGTAGGCATTACCGAGTCGATGATCACCATTGTTTATGCCGTGGCCATTGGACTAAGTACTGCTGCCTCATCGGTTGTTTCCCGCCGGATAGGTGAGAAAAACCCGGAAGGGGCTTCGAAAGCCGCATTCCAGGCAATACTTGCTGCAATGGTTCTATCCGTCCTTATTGCCATTCCGGGTGTTTTTTATTCCCGTCAGATGCTCGGATTCATGGGAGCCTCTCCCACCATCCTCAATGAAATGTCGGGGTTTACTGCCATCATGATTGGCGGGAACGGTGTGATCATGCTGTTGTTCGTCATAAACGGTATCTTTCGCAGCGCTGGCGATGCTGCCATCTCCATGCGTATCCTCTGGCTGGCCAACCTGATCAACATCGTTCTTGACCCATTGCTGATATTTGGCATCGGCCCATTCCCCGAACTCGGTGTTCAGGGAGCAGCCGTCGCCACAACCACCGGACGTGGAATAGCTGTTCTGTACCAGCTCTACCTGCTTTTTCACGGGAAACGAAGAGTTAAGATAGCCTGGCGTCATATCGGTTTTGACAGGCGGGTGATGGCAACCCTGGTGAGACTCTCCCTTGGCAGTACGGGTCAGCACCTGATCGTCACCTCCAGCTGGATCCTGCTGGTGAGGATCATTGCTTTTTTCGGAAGCATTACGGTTGCCGGATACACCATCGCCCTGCGCATCCTCATTTTCGCCATGCTACCTTCGTGGGGCATCAGCAATGCCGCATCGACACTTGTTGGGCAAAACCTCGGGGCTAAGCAGCCTGAGCGGGCACAACGGGCAGTTTGGATAACTGCCTGGACCAATGTCATATTTCTTGGTCTGATCGGACTGATTCTGGTGATCTGGCCCGGGACATTTATCCGGCTATTTGTGCATGATGTTGCTGTAATTCAATCGGGGATTGTCGCACTCCGCATGATCAGCATCGGAACCATCGCTTACGGATTGGGCATGGTCCTTGTAAATGCCCTGAATGGTGCAGGAGATACATTAACTCCACTCAGAATAAATGTATTCTGTTACTGGTTGCTGGAGATTCCCCTCGCCTACTGGCTTGCCATACAGTCGGGAATGGGTGAGTCAGGTGTTTACTGGTCGATCGTCATTGCCGAATGCATGATGACCCTGGCTGCACTCTGGTACTTTATGAAGGGAAGCTGGAAGTTTAAACTGGTCTGATGATTGATGGTGGATGCTGGATTCTGGCATCCACTATCAATATTAATTGGCAGGATCTTCCGGAACAATGATCCAGGCAATGATATAGGCCAGGAAACCTGCCCCTGCTGCGAAAAAGGCGACAGCCCAGACGACCCGGATAAGAACCGGATCCATGTTAAAATACTGTCCTATTCCACCACAAACCCCTCCCAGGACGCGGTCTTTTTTTGAGCGAAATAAACGTTTATATTCCATGATGTGATTCTTTTTTATCGTTAAATATTAGACGTGGTACAAGGGGCTAAGTTACAAAATCAGGAGTTTCATACCTTTGCACCGAAATTAATATTTTGTATGAAAAAATCTTTCCTTTTACAGTTCGTCCTGGTCGCGGGGTTGGTTTTTCAGGGTTTCGGACAAATTCCGCCGGGATATTATAATGCTGTCATTGGATTGAGCGGACAGCCATTGCAGTCCGGGTTGCATAACATCATCGATAACCATACTGTGATGCCCTACAGCTCATTGTATGCCTGTTATACCACCACGGATGCCAAACCCGGGAATGTGGTGTGGGACATGTATTCCGATATTCCCGGGGGAACTCCTCCGTATTTGTACCACTTTAGTTCCGGTGATGAATGCGGCAATTACAACAGTGAAGGGGATTGTTATAACCGCGAACATTCATGGCCAAAAAGCTGGTTCGGAGATCATCCCCCGATGAATTCCGACCTCTTCCATATTTATCCCACCGATGGCTGGGTCAATAACAAACGTGACAATGACCCTTACGGAGAGGTTGGCAATGCAACCTGGACCTCTCTGAATGGCAGTAAAGTAGGGACTTGCTCCTGGCCGGGATATTCCGGTGTTGTCTTTGAACCCATCGATGAATACAAGGGTGACTTTGCCCGAACCTATTTTTACATGTCAACACGCTATTATGGAGAAGATTCCGGCTGGCCAGGAAGCCCGATGACCACCGGCGCCCAGCTCAAGCCCTGGGCTTTGCAGATGATGCTGGTATGGCATAAAAACGATCCCGTTTCCCAGAAGGAGATTGATCGGAACAACGCTGTTTATGCTTATCAGATCAACCGCAATCCATTCATCGATCATCCTGAATTTGCTACCGATATCTGGGGTTTCCCGGTGGGGATTGATGAAACGAACAGCGCTCCGGCTAAACTGGAGGTATATCCAAATCCAGCATCTGATTTTTGCAACATCGATCTTCCCTCCGGTATTCGAACCTCAAACTATCATTTATCGCTGGTTTCCATGAACGGAACCCGGTTCTCTCAAGAGATCACCCTCAACGGAAACACCTTGAATCTGAGTGTTCAATCGCTTTCGCCAGGATTTTATTTCCTGATTCTGGCCAGTGATGCCGGAACTTGGCATGGAAAACTGATGAAGGAGTAGATTTACCCACCAAACCCCTCCTTGTTGGAATGGAGGGACTTTATTCCCTTCCCTGCTGGCAGGGAAGGGGGCCAGGGGGATTGGGTACGTGCGAAGGTCAAAGCAACAGCTGGGGTTTTAGTGGGTACTAATACGCCCACTTCACCCACACACTACCCCAGGTGAAACCACCGCCAAAGGCCGCGAGGATGATGTTATCGCCTTTTTTCAGTTTGTTTTCCCACTCCCAGAGACAGAGGGGAATGGTTCCGGAAGTGGTATTGCCATACCGTTCAATGTTGATCATCACCTGCTCTTTACCGATGCCCATTCGACGGGCTGTTGCTTCAATGATACGCAGGTTGGCCTGGTGGGGAACCAGGTATGAAATATCTTCGCTGGAAAGATTGTTGCGTTCCATGATTTCAGCGGCAACGTCAGCCATTTTGGTCACAGCGAATTTGAAAACAGGCTGGCCCTCCTGGTAAACATAATGCTCTTTGGCATCAACTGTTTCATGCGAGGATGGCTTTACCGACCCCCCGGCCTTCATGTGGAGATGCACCCGGCCAGCGCCATCGGCCTGAATAATGGAATCCATGATTCCTACCTCCTCAGTGGTCGGTTCAAGAAGAACGGCACCCGCGGCATCGCCGAATAAAACACAGGTTTCGCGGCTCGAATAATCGGTAATGGAGGACATTTTATCGGCGCCGATCACAATTACCTTTTTAAATGTGCCTGTTTCAATGAATTTGGAACCTGTAACCAGGGAAAAAAGAAATCCTGAGCAAGCGGCATTGATGTCATAACTGACCGCGTTCCTGATTCCTACCTTGTCGCAGACTATATTGGCTGTAGCCGGAAACATCATGTCGGGGGTGACGGTTGCACAAATTACCATTTCGATTTCCCCGGGAAGGGTGTTGGTCTTTTTCAGCAAACCTTTTACGGCTTCTGCAGCCATATCGGATGTTCCCAATCCTTCTCCTTTCAGGATATGCCGTTCCCGGATTCCGGTTCGTGTCATGATCCATTCGTCGGTAGTTTCAACCATCGATTCCAGCTCCTTATTTGTCAAGATATAGGGCGGGACCCACGCGTGAATTCCTGAAATCTTTGCTCTGAGTTTTGACATTGAATTGAAATTTGGATGACAATCTCTCTATTATCCCTCTGTCTGATCAGCGGGGTCGTGAAATGTATTTTAACTAAGCATTGTTGATGGAATAGCGTTCGAGAGCATGCTTTATTTTAAAAGAGAGTTTGGCTTCGTATACCTCTTTAGCCATCAGGATCATTTTGCGGATTGCATTGCTGTTTGATATCCCGTGTCCAACAAGTACCGTTGCATTGATCCCAAGAATGGGAATTCCTCCATAGGTTTCGTAATTGAAGCGATCGAGGAAGGGATCTTTCAATCCCCGCTTTGCCAGTACCCGGTACATGGCTTCGACCTGCTTGAGCACGATATTTCCGACAAAGCCGTCGCAAACGATCACATCAACATTGTCGCGGAACAATTCACGGCCTTCCACATTTCCGATAAAATTATAATCCTTGGTATCTTTCATGAGCTGAAAGGCCGATTGGGTAGTGAGGCTCCCTTTTTTTTCTTCCGATCCGATATTGAGAAGCCCGACACGCGGGTTTTTTACATGAAATACATTTTCTGCGAATATGGATCCGAGAAGGCCAAACTGGTACATCACATCGGGCTTGGCGTCGGGATTGGTACCCACATCAATGAGGACAGAAGAACCGCCATTTTCTTTGGGAATGTAAGCCGGTGTACTGGGCCTGATAATCCCCTGGATGGTATTGACACTGTAAATCGAACCAACCATCATGGCGCCACTTGAACCTGCGCTGGCAAAAGCATGGATCTCCTTGTGCTTCAACATTCTGAATCCCACTGAAATACTGGAGTTAGGTTTATTGACCAAGGCCTTGGTAGGCTGTTCATCCATTTCAATGAGATCCGGAGCGTCAACAATCTCGAATTTTTCGGGATTAACTTTTTCCTCCTTTAAAAAAGCAAGAATCACCTCTTTTTCTCCGATAAGAACGATTTTATCAGATTCCGGAAGTTCTTTCTCTGCCAAAATGGCGCCATGAAGGGTAGCTTTTGGTGCAAAGTCTCCCCCCAAAACATCCAAGCCGATTTTCATTAGCTAAGGATTTGGTGAAAAGAATTATTCTGCTGCAGCTTTTTCGATGGCCTGTTTTCCCCTGTAATATCCGCATTCCGGGCATACCCGGTGATAAAGAACGGGTGCGCCGCAGTTGGAACAAATGGAATAGGTACGAGCTTCTGCTTTGTCGTGAGTTCTTCTCTTATCCCTTCGTGTTGTGGAAATTTTTCGTTTCGGATGTGGCATAACTAAAAATATTTACGATTTTAAATTTACGATTTGTCTTTTAATGTGTTGAGGGCATCCCATCTGGGATCGGGTGTATGCTGATGGGCCAACTCGTTCAACTTCTTTATGACTTCCGGATTACAGGTACTCACCCCATTTTTATCCTCAGGATGCACTTTCCGGGCCGGGAGAAGCAGGTGTATGTACTCAAATAAAAAAGGATGCAAGTCAAATTTATGATCAGACTCACGAATGACCTGAGCTTCTTCACTTACCTCTTCGTAATGATCCCCAAGTGTAACCACCAATCTTTCATTCCCAGTTACTTTAATTTCGACCGGATCAATACACCGGTCGCAGGGTACAGTAACTTTTCCCCCGATGGAAAACTGAAAAACCATCATGCGTTCCTCTTTCTCCATTTCAACATGAACGGCAACCTTGGCCCCAAGAATTTGACTCTGTTCAAACTTTTTAAAGAACGTATCCCCGATCTGGAAATCAAACATATGCTTTCCCAGTTTCAATCCACTGAATGTTATGCTATATTGATCCTGGTCCTTCGCCATGCCTGTAAAAAGTGCGCAAAAATACACATTATTATTGTGAAATACAAATCATTGTCAAATCACATCATTTCAAATAAGTTAGGGTAGAAATCCGTAAATATCCTACTTTTAACATCTGTAATCCGACTTCATTCAGGGGGTTGTTTATCTTTGTATGATCATCACACGAAAAATTCAGTCGCCATGATAAACCATTTGATTACCACCATGCTTCCGCTCATGCCTAAAAAGCTGGTCTGGATCTTCTCAAAAAAATATATTGCCGGCGAAACCATCGGGGATGCCATCCGGGTTTGTCACGAGTTAAATGCCCGGGGGATTAAAATAACCATCGATTTACTGGGCGAATTCATTACAAAGCTGGATGAAGCCACCGAAAACAAAAACGCCTACCTTTCCATCATTGAACACATCGAGAAAGAAAATATCGACGGGAATTATTCCCTGAAACCAACCAGTTTCGGACTGCTGATTGACAAGGAGGAATGTTACCGGAATATCCGTGAGATTATAGCAAAGGCGGCCAGTTATGGCAATTTCGTCAGGATTGACATGGAAGATTCCCAATGTACTGATCTCGAAATTGATCTGTTCCGGAAGCTGAAAAAGGAATTCCCCGGATCTGTCGGATTGGTCGTACAGGCTTACCTGAAGCGAACCCTTGGTGATCTAACATCACTGATGGACCTCCATAGCGTTGAGATCCCGCTAAATTACCGGCTTTGCAAAGGAATCTATACAGAAGCCGAATCCATTGCCTTCAGGAAATACCAGGAGATCAACGATCATTACCTCGAAGATCTGGAATTTCTTTTAAGTAACGGTATTTATTCTGGTATTGCCACGCACGACAAGCCATTGGTGGAGGGAGCATATTCCTTACTTGAAAAATACAAGGTTCCGAAAACCAGGTATGAATTTCAGATGCTTTATGGGGTTACCCCGGAATTGCGGAAATCGATTGTTGAGAAAGGTCATGCCATGCGGGTATATGTCCCTTTCGGAAAGGACTGGTTTGGCTACTCCACACGCAGGTTGAAGGAGAATCCGAAAATGGCCAGCCACATCATCAAGGCCCTGTTCGTGAAGGGATAATGATTTATTTGAATGCTTTTTCGGGCAGTCCGTCACCGGAAAGTTTCAGTCGATCCAGATAACCGGGAACACTCCGTCCCATCAGTTTATCCACATAGATTTTAGCCAGGTATTGCCCCAGCATGAAGCCCTGGCCGCGCAAACCTAAAAACAATCCCAATTCGGGATCAATGATCATGCGTGGCTCCACGTAAAAACCCGCCCATACTGCCTGAAAGCCCACTGAGGAGAGTTCAGGGATCCAGTTGGTAAATATTTCGGCTGCAATTTCTACAAAGTCCTCCGAGTTGATCTTGATATTTTTATCGGCTTCCATTGGCTCAATAGCCGGAGAAGCACAACCGATAATTTGTCCGGTTTCACCCAATTGCTGGCCATAAACGGCTGTGAATCCCTTGTATCTCCGGCGGTCGATGAGCATGGGAAGCGGGGTATTGTCTTTCCCGAGCATGGGCAGGCGACGGGTGATGAAAGCCTGATGCCTGACTGGGAAAAGACCGGTTTCGATATCGAGTTGCTTCGCGAATTTCTCCCCTTCGGGACCCATGGCATTGATGAAGATATCGGTCTGGTATTCGATAAACTTCTTTTCGTGGTTAAGAACAAGAATGATGTATTGATCCTTCACTTTATTCACATCAATGAGTTTGCAATCCTCCTCAACTCTTCCACCCTTGTCGATAGCCATACGCCGGATCAGGTCGATCACACGACCGGGGGTAGCCTGCCAGCAATTCTTGGTGACCAGTGCCGAAATATAATTGGTGAGATCGGGATTGATGCGTGGTGAAATCTCCTTGGGGAAATCTTTGGGTTCAACCATGAAGGCCTCCGACCAGGACATTGATTCCACCAGGGCTTTGTACATTTTCTCGTCGTGAGCAAAGGTTACATAGAGAATCGGGCGGTAATCGATGTTGTGAACATGCTGAAGTTCCTTAAAGATCTCATGATTATGGCTGGCAATATCGGAAAGTTCAGGCAGTGAGAAATTCGGACGTCCACCTGCAATGTTGCGCCATGATGCCCCCCGGCCATAATTTAGCAACACCGGATCCATCCCGGCTTCGCTGAGGTAGCGGAACAACGCACTCCCACCGATACCTCCTCCGGCAACAATGGATTTAACTTTAATCCGCCGGGGTTTTGATCCATTTACGCTGGTTATGATGTTTTCGTGAACGGTTCGGGGATAGAGTTCTCCCATGGCTACCTGGTTTGACATAGGACCACGCGGAGTGGGCTCACCAACAATGGAGATCCCTGAACCAAAGAGGGTGGATTTCAACCGTTTTATGCAACGTTTTCCACGGCAGGCGCCCATGCCAAGCCGGGTAGTATGCTTTACTTCATCGACGGAGATAAATTTCCGGTCACCAATGGTCAGGAGGATCTCCTCCAGGGTTACATCATCGCAATGACAAACATAGGTCTCCTCCCTGGCCTGTTGAAGATATGGTTTTAACTCGATCGGTGAAGGATAGTTTTCCTTTACAATAAAACCCCTCACACTGGCCAAAGCTTCATTGTGAAGATCCAGCGCCTTTACCCGGGCAATGTTGGTTTTGTTTGGCTTTCGCAGGATTTTCTCCACAATGCCCTCTCCCAGCTTCTTGCCGGAATTGTCAACCAGATAGCATTCTGATTTTTCAGCGGCTTCATACTCGATCGGCAGGAAAAGCCAATCCTTTTTAAAATTATACCCGAAGATGGCCAATCCCGGACATTGATACACGCAGTCCATGCATCCGATACATTTCCCGAAATCGATTTCAGGTACGGTACTGGTGGAAGTTTTTGTGATGGCCCCATGTGGACATGAGAAGGCACATGGATTACAGGCAAAACCATAAAGGCAATCGATGAGCACAAAGCCTTTATCGTGCATCCGTTCCGGTGAGGGAAAGAAGGGATCTGAAATCACCTTTAACGGATGTTGCTGTGAGTCGATATATTCCTTTGACAACGAAAGATATTCATCATAATCGAAACGCTCGTTCATCTCCTGAAGCACATCAAATGCAGCCTGTTTACCCCGAAGAACGGCACTCGTCCCCTCCCCGATCCGGATGGCATCACCGGCTCCGAAACAGCGACGGCCAAAGATTTCGTTTCCCTTGATAAGCAACTGATCATCCTGAACCAGCCCGGTACAAATGTTGATGGCATCAATGCCGTCGATAATTTTCTCTGTTCCCGGAATGGGTTTGAAGTCCCTGCATTCAGCGACCACGGCGCCAATGATACCGTTGTGATTTTCATTTGGAATGGCTTTCAACAAAATATGGGAAGTCAATATGGGAATTCCCAGCCGCCGTACACGGTTTGCCTGAACGGGGAATCCTCCTTCACCGGGTTGGGCTTCAATGATGGCTTTTACCCGTGCCCCGGCCTGCATGAGCTGATACGACGTTAGATACCCGATATTCCCTGCTCCAACGGTCAAAACATTTTTCCCTAAGAGGGTGAGTTCATTGTTCATCATTTTTTGAACCACTGCTGCTGTAAAAACACCAGGCAGATCATCATTCTCAAAGGTGGGCATAAACGGTACTGCACCGGTGGCGACGATAAGGTACTCGGTGTCAACAAAATAAATTTCATCGGTACGTATATTTTTAACGGCAATGCGTCCGCCTTCCAGGATATCCCAAACAGTAGAATTCAGAAAAATTCCTTGGCGGTTATCACCAGCCAGGGTTTTGGCAATGTCAAAACCACGCATCCCGCCAAACTTTTGTTCCTTCTCAAAGAAGAAAAACTGATGGGTCTGCATGAGGAATTGCCCTCCTATTTTGTCGTTATTGTCGATAACGATATTGGCAATTTCATGCCTGTTCAGTTCCTCACGGGCAGCCAATCCGGCAGGACCGGCACCGATGATGGCCACGGTGGTCTTATGAACATTCAGGGGTACATCCTTTTTCACCGGAATGACAGATGGAGTATAATCGTGCGGGATCTCTTTCACCTCTTTGATCCCATCAACACAGGTAATGCAGATACGTTTAATCTGACCATCAACCAGCATTTCACAGGCTCCGCATTTACCAATCCCGCATTCAAGACTGCGTTCACGGTTTGTGAGGCTATGGCTGTGCACAGGAAAACCAGCCTGATGCAGGGCAGCAGCAATGGTAAAACCTTTTTCCCCGGTAACTTCATTTCCTTCAAAGAGAAAGGTAACGCTGTGAGGTTCGGGAATCTCAAGAATCGGGTGTTTTGTGATCTTGTACATGGTAGTGTGATTTGAGCAATTCAGGGTTGCAAATGTACGCTTTTTCCGCATTTCTTTCCCTCCCTGTTGTTAACTATTTCACAGCTTATAGAGTTATCGAGAACCCTATTGAAACAAGGTTTTCCAGTTGAACCTGCTTACTTACCTGCTCCTGGTAAAACAGCCGGGTCTGGATATTTGTCTTCAGAAATTTAGTGATCCTGATATTCAGGAGATTTCTGACATTCAAATCGACCGACTCATGGAAATTCTGAAAAACAAGGAAATCGCACGTCCAGTGAACCCTTTTCAAGAATACCTTATCAATTAACAGTCGAAGTGTCCATCCATAGTCAAAAACCGATCTCCTATCCTTCGGTACGCCATAAAAGGCAGTAATGCCCGGGGTGTTGAAAACCTTTGAATCGCGAATATAGGTAAGTTTGGCGCTGCTGATTCCAAGATTGATGGACCCGAATGATGGCCATTCCCAGGCAATACCCGTTGATATCATCCAGATCATTGGCGTTAAAAAAGAGGAAGTCAATATTTTTATGGGTTGATTCTGGTCATCAACAGAATTATCAAAACCATTGAAAAACCGTGTGGTCAGCAATGACGTTAAAGAAAAGGAAAGATTTTTGGCTGCCTTAAATTCCAATCTGGTTTCAAGAGTATTGTCATCCAACTGGATTTTATTGATGCTATCGAAAAAAAACTGCATTCCAAGATTATGAACAAACTGATTGATCAGTTTAAAGTTACGGTCATTGTCCAGTTTGGATCGATACTGCAGATTTTGCAATAATGTTATCTGGTTGGCATTTTTTTCCTGTTGCCAGTTGATGAAAATCAGGTTGGAGAAGGTCAGCGAGTATTCGAGTTCCTGGGTAAAGCGAAGCCTGATCGGGGAAGCAGAAGGATTTTTCCGGTCGGAAAATTTCATCAACGAAAGGGTGTCACCCAAAACCAATTCCTGTGCAGCCAGACCATAGGCTGAAAAACAGGCACAAACCACCCCAATCCCAACGACAACCCAGTATTTTCGCAAAAGACGACAACGATAAGATGTTCATATTTTAATTGATTTCACTGTCAATCGGGGTTTTTATGAATTACCGGATGGTCAGCCGTTGACTTTTCTTTATTCTCCAGCATTTCTGCATATCCACGTTGAGCAGGATCAAAAAGATCTTTGCATTTCTGTTCTTCTGAGCCGACTCCACTACCCTGGTTAGAGGTTCGTTGAGCATTCCTGAGAAATGTGCCCAGGTAACTACCGCCAGGTAATCATAAGGGTGCTGATCCTGGCATTTCCATGTCCCTTTCATCGGAAGGAGATTTATCTGCAATGTCTCCCAGCGAAATGTGGAATCGGCCGGATAGACAGTATCGCTTTGCAACCTTTGAATTTGTTCGACGGCTTCGGCATATTGCCCAGTCAGCGTATCTTTCGATCCTGTAATCAGCCCCTGTTCATTAAACACCAGCAGTCCAAACAGTCTTCGCTGGAAAACAGGATGTCTCAGATAATGGAAAAATGCTGCAGTATCCTTAAACAGGTACACGTTTCCCGATGTCAGTCCAATCTTTTCCAGAAATCTTTCCAGCGATGCTGGCGTTTCTTCCCGCGGGGAATGAATTCCATTTTTCCAAAAAACAACCTGTTTGCACCCGCATCCGAGCAACAGCATCAACGCGATTGAAAAAAAAAGATTTTTCATCGGGGGTGATGACGATCAGACTCAATGACCGGAAGCAAGAACATTCGAGAAGGCCTTTCTGATTTGTTGCTCAAGGTCGCCGGAAAAACCGCTTTGAAACCAGATAATCTTTCCGGTTTTGGCCTCCAACAATACAAAGCCGGGATAACCTTTACTCAGAGTCGCCTTTTCAACCAGCCTGTTTTTACTCATTAGTACAGGAAAATCGATCCCCATCTTCTGTATGAATGACTGAACCGCGGATCTCTCTTTATCCACTTCGTTGATGCCGAAAAACGACACGCGATCCCCAAACTCACCATGAAGTTTTTCAATGACCGGGGCTGCCTTCAAACATGGCAAACAGCCAACATACCAGAAATCCAAAAAAATCAGTCCCTCGGTGGGCAAAATAAATGACTCACCGGATAATGTTGTCAAATTGAATTCACCCATGAACTGCTCCTGATTCCCGCCCGCAAGCTGAACATCGCCTCCCCCTGATTTTGGAAAAACCCTGATATACTCATGGAAATAGGCTGGCTCTTTCAATGAGAGGGCTTCTGGAAATGAATGGCGATCCACAATTTTTCCCTGGTATTGCGTTTCCATATTCCGGAATGTGGCAGTCAGGGACTCATTGAAAACAAAAAATTCAGCAGTATCGATTTGAAGATTCACGGTGATGTCGGAGAAATCCGGAGTTGGCTTCAGCTTCAGGATCAGTGTTAGCCTGTTGCCCTTGATTTCTTTGATATCCCAGGATACATTATCCCGGGAGGGAGGAGTTGAGAGCTGGAATAAAAAATCAAGCAAAAAAGAAGACAGGGCTGTTCCCTGCAAATCATTCAAACCCCTTCCCATAAAAAACCGGGTACGAATCCCATGATCAACCGACCATAATGTATCCTGGCAAAAAAGCAGTTCATGGCCTGAACTGTCTTCCATTATTCTGAAAAAATCAAGCGCTGATCCTCTCTTTTTCAGGATCACACTTGCGCTGTTAATATTGGTATCGGTTTTAAACAATGTTTTCTGAACACTCCAAACATGGTATGCCATCGAATCCATTGAAAGGTATTTCAAGCGGGATTTTTCGAAATAGCCAACGGCTTTATTGGCCGTTTCATGGTCTTGCGCCAATAAATGGCCAGGGATGATAAGCAGAAAATATATAAGTGTTGTTTTCATGGCGGAATCTTTAAAAGTACCTCCCCTGTTTTCTGAGCTCCCCCATATGAGTTCAGAAAACAGGGGAGGTTAGACTTACATGCTAAAAACTCAACGTGATATTTATTTTATAGGTTGCTTCCATATTGCATCTATTGCCTGTTCCGGATTGCCGACAGAGACAATAAGCATTGGGAAGCCCGGATGGCACCCAGGAGATCTTCAACTCACAATCGTTGCATGGGCAGCCAATACACTTGTATTCAGCGCTTCCTCCCGCGCCCGGACCTACACTGGCATCTCCATTCCCCTTCACAATTCGTGCTTCGCCATTCACATTCAACAGGATAATGCCAATATTGGTGACATTTCTTGCATTTCCGGTTACGGCAGCATATACCATGAAACGGTCACCGGCCGGAGAGGGATCGATTTTGACTTCATTTCCGAGAACTCCGGAAAACCCAAGGCTATGGTTGAAATATTTCATGAGCAATGCCTTGTTGGTGATGGTAAGCTGGCCCCCCTGAATCGTTCCGATTTTCAGGTATTCCTGTGTTTGTGCCTGCATCTGCATCAGGAAAAAACATGAAAGAATAAATAGTAAAGTTTTCATAAGATGAATAAATTAATGGATTTGTAATTCATTGCCATCAAATTGCCCGCCGATAGCCCGCGGCTGATCATGAAGTTTTGGAAGCACGACCACACTACCCGAAAAACATTTCCCTCCCTGGAACTGTCTTCATCATATACAATCAAATGAATTTCAAGTTTACCCCCTTTATTTAATGATTACTTTTTCTTCTTAATCAGGGAAAGAGGGAAAAGGTAATACGGTCATGACCACTTTTTTTTCAACAATTTTCAATTAAAAAATGTAAATAGATATATATCATTTATTTACAATAAATGCTTGGAAATTATCTAAAAAAAAATTAGTATCTTTGCAGCCGAATTCGTAAATGGGATAAAATCGAGAGGAAAAATATGGAAAAAGCGAAAGTCTTATTTGTTTCACAAGAGATCACCCCTTATCTGAAAGAGAGTCCAATGGGTCTGATCGGTCGGCACCTTCCTCAAGGGATTCAGGAGAAGGGGAGGGAGATCCGCACGTTTATGCCCCGTTTTGGAAACATCAACGAACGGCGTAACCAGCTTCATGAAGTCATACGTCTTTCTGGAATGAACCTGATCATCGATGACACGGATCACCCGCTGATCATCAAGGTTGCTTCCATCCAGCAGGCACGCATGCAGATCTATTTTATTGATAACGAGGATTATTTTCAACGAAAATTCACCTTCCACGACAAGAACAACAAATTCTTTCCCGATAATGACGAACGGGCGATTTTCTTTTCAAGAGGGGTTTTGGAAACCGTTAAAAAATTAGGGTGGGGTCCCGATGTCGTACATTGCCATGGCTGGTTGACCAGCCTGATCCCTCTCTACATTAAAAAAGCCTACCGCGATAATCCTCTTTTCAGTGAAACAAAAGTCATTTATTCCATTTATAATGATGACTTTGACGATCTGATGCACAAGGATTTCGCTGAAAAAATAAAACTTGAAGGCATTGCCATCAAGGACCTCAAACACTATAAGACTCCAAATTACGTTAATGTAAATAAAGCTGCCATTGATTTTTCGGACGGGGTGGTAATTGGTTCTCCGACGGTCAACCCTGAACTCATCAGGTACCTGAAGGATACAGAAAAGCCTTACCTGGAATTTCAACCGATGGATCGTTACGTGGATGCTTACAATGATTTCTATGAAGAGGTCATGGTAAACGAATCGGTAGCTGTGGATTAATTCCGGAACTGTTAAAAACTACTTGCTTGAAATCTGTGATCGCTAAACTTCCCGCTCATTTACTGGTCAGCATTTTGCTAATCTTTTCACTGTTTTCCTGTAAAAAAAATCCCTACGAAATAGGCATTGATCTGCTGCCTCCCAGCGATACGCTGAATGTCAATTCAACCGATACCTGTACGGTGACCGCCTATTCCATGAATCAGGATTCTATCCGTACGGATGAGATGACAACCATTCTCCTTGGCAGTATCATGGATCCGGTTTTTGGGAAAACAACAGCCAGCTTTTATTCACAGGTCCTTCTTTCGGCCGAAGGTGTTGATTTCGGGAATAACCCGGTTCTCGACTCCGTTGTTCTGCTGCTGTTTTACTCAAGCTGTTACGGGGATACCAGTACCCTTCAAAACATCAAAGTTTATGAGATCAGTGAAGCGCTGCGTCTCGACACCTCATATTACTCCAATCGTCGTGCAGAGGTTTTTCCTACCCTCCTGGCCGATAAAAATTTCTTGCCCCGGCCCAGCGACAGTGTCAGGATTGGAGGGAAAAAGCTTGCTCCTCATCTGCGCATCAACCTGAATAAATTCACCAACTATCTTGGAAATAAAATCCTCGAAGCGCCTGCCAGTGTTCTTGAAAATAACGAAAATTTTATTGACTACCTGAAGGGGTTATACCTGGAGGCTTCTCCGGTATCCAATAAAGGGGCATTGGTTCAATTTAACGTCGCAGGGGGTGAATCGAAACTGGTGGTCTATTATCACGATGGCACTGATCCGACCAAAGATTCCCTGAATTACCCGTTGCCCATTAATGAATCGTGTGCGAGGTTCAATAACATCGACCATGACGGATACCTGGATGCCAACCAGGATCTGAAACGCCAGATCCTGAACAAGGATACCGCTCAGGGAGCCCAAAAATTATTTCTACAGGGACTTGGAGGGGTAAAAATCAAGCTTCGTTTCCCCTTCATGAAGAATTTCGGGAAAGATGATGTCGTTGCCGTCAACGATGCCCTGCTGATGCTGACCAACGTGGAAATTGATACGGTGCTTTCACCCCCTCCGCAATTGACCATGATCCGCCAGGATAGCGCCGGAAACATTGGTTTTCTCATCGACGAAGGCGAAGGTTCCGGATATTTCGGAGGAACCTACAACGCGACAACCAAGACCTATTACTTCCGGTTGACCCAACACATTCAAAGGGTCATCCAGAATTTCTATAAAACCAATTTTGATCTGTACCTCCTGGTCAATGATCCCAGAAAAAATGTGGTGAATCCCAGGCGGATCATCCTTAATGGAACCAGTCCATCAATCCCTGGCGGACTTGAGAGCCGTTTCCGGTTAAAACTCAACTATACCCGGTTACGTTGATTTTTACAAGCCCTGTCTCCCCTGAAATAACAATGCTAACCAGGTATTTTCATCATGCTACGATCCGGCAGGAAAAAGAATATTTGCGTATCATGCCGCTTTCGTATACTTTTGATATATAAAACTCCATAATCATGTGCGGAATTGTTGCTTACATCGGACCCAGGGAAGCTTACCCAATACTGATCAAAGGATTGCACAGACTCGAATACCGGGGATATGACAGCGCCGGAATTTGCCTTCTGGATGGAGATCTCAACGTTTACAAATGCAAAGGGAAGGTTTCCGAGCTGGAGGATTATGTGCAGGGCAAAGATCTTACCGGTACTCTCGGGATGGCACACACCCGGTGGGCCACCCATGGAGAGCCTAATCAACTGAATGCCCATCCCCACTTTTCACAGAATAAGACCCTGGCGATTATCCATAACGGCATTATCGAAAACTACGCTTCCCTGAGAAGTGAATTGCAAAACAGGGGATACGTTTTTTTAAGTGAAACGGATACGGAGGTGTTGAGTTATCTTATCGAAGACATTAAATTGAATGAAGGCGTCTCCCTGGAGGAGTCTGTTCGCATAGCGCTGAACCAGGTGATTGGCGCTTATGCCATAGTGGTCATCTCCAAGAAAAGCCCCAATAAAATCATTGCCGCGCGCAAGGGAAGTCCATTGGTGGTCGGGATCGGGAAAGAGGAATTCTTTGTGGCTTCCGATGCCACCCCCATCATCGAATATACCGAAAACGTGGTCTACCTTAATGATGAAGAGATTGCCACCATCGAACGTGGAAAGGAACTGAAGATAAAAACCATCCGGAACAAGAACAAAACACCCTATATCCAGAAACTGGAATTGAGCCTGAACGAGATTGAAAAGGGGGGATTTGACCATTTCATGCTGAAGGAGATTTACGAACAACCACGGTCAATCCATGATTCCATGCGGGGACGTTTGCATGTTGATCAGGGTATCGTGACCCTTGGAGGCATCCGTGACTATGAACAGAAACTCATCAACGCCAAACGCATCATCATTACTGCCTGTGGAACCTCCTGGCATGCCGGATTGGTGGGCGAATACCTGATCGAGGATCTGGCGCGTATCCCGGTGGAGGTAGAATATTCTTCCGAGTTTCGCTACCGCAACCCTGTACTGAATGAAGACGATGTGGTGGTGGCCATCTCCCAATCGGGTGAAACCGCCGATACCCTGGCCGCCATCGAACTGGCCAAGTCCAAGGGAGCTACCGTTTTGGGTATCTGTAACGTGGTGGGGTCCTCCATAGCCCGCGCCACCCATGCCGGTGTGTATACCCATGCCGGTCCGGAAATCGGCGTTGCTTCCACCAAAGCCTTTACTTCACAAGTTGTGGTATTGGCGCTCATGGGACTGCTCCTGGCACAAAAGAAAGGTAAGATCCCCCAATCCAGATTCCAGCGGATTCTGATGGAGCTCGACAGCATTCCTGCCAAAGTTGAACGAATTCTTGCTGTCAATGAAAAGATCATGGAGATCGCGAGAATATATAAAGATGTGAAGAACTCCCTGTACCTGGGACGTGGTTACAATTTCCCGGTAGCCCTGGAAGGTGCCCTGAAACTGAAGGAGATCTCCTATATCCATGCCGAAGGATATCCGGCCGCCGAGATGAAACATGGTCCCATTGCCCTGATCGACGACCAGATGCCGGTGGTGTTCATTGCCACCCGCCGCGGGATCTACGAGAAGGTGATCACCAACATTGAGGAGGTTAAGGCCCGGAAAGGGAAAATCATCGCCATTATTACCGAGGGAGACGAATCGGTCAAGAAACTGGCCGATCACTACATCGAGATCCCCGATACCGAAGAAATGCTAATCCCCCTGCTGGCCACCATCCCGCTCCAGCTTCTATCCTACCACATCGCGGTCATGCGCAACTGCAACGTGGATCAACCGCGTAACCTGGCCAAATCGGTCACCGTGGAGTAGTTTTCTCAGGAATTATTACCGCGATTCAACTGCGGACCAATCCACCAGTTTCCAGAAATCGGCGATGTAATCGGGACGAACGTTCTGTTTGTCGAGGTAATAGGCATGTTCCCAAACATCGCAGGTAAGCAGTGGTGTGGCTCCATTGCGCAAGGGATTTCCGGCATTGCTCTCCTGCACGATGTCGAGGGCGCCATCCTGCTTTTTGATCAGCCATACCCAGCCCGACCCGAACAGGGTGGCTGCAGCATTGGAGAATTTTTCCCTGAATTCACCAAAAGATCCGAAGTTTTTCCGGATTGATTCGGCCAATGCTCCTGAAGGTTCCCCTCCTCCCTGGGGTTTCAAACAGTTCCAGTAAAAAGTATGATTCCATACCTGGGCGCCGTTGTTGAAAATACCTGCAGAGGCTTTACGCACAATTTCTTCCAGCGAAGCATGTTCAAATTCGGTTCCGGGGATCAACTTGTTCAGGTTATTGACGTAAGCCTGATGGTGTTTTCCATAATGAAATTCGATGGTACGCTTCGAAATAAATGGTTCCAAAGCATCCAGCGTATAAGGTAATTTCGGCAGTTCGTGTATCATAATAAACAGTTTTAAGTTTTGAATCCTATAATTTATAATGATTGAAGAACCTCGCCGCAAGCAGCGAGGATTCTTCGATCCCATAGGAATTTGCATTTTTGCTCGCTAACCCCGCCGCAAGCAGCGGGGAATGCGCTCGCAGGGATTCAAAATTACGAAATAAAACAGTTGAAAACAGGGATTTCCGAAAATTAATTTTCTTTTTTCAGGATATCTACGGCCTTTAAAAATCCGGGATCTATCCCGTTTAAAACGGGATAGAATCCTTCATTATCAAGAACATTCCGGCCGATATAGGCTTTCAGCATGGTTCGTATGTGGCCATCGGAGGCAGGTGTGATCTTGCCCTCGCGTTTGACGCCTTTTTTTTCAGCGTAGGCAAGAAAATCGGCAACCATGGCATCGGAAATCCTGAAGTTCTCGTCAAACTGGTCAACCGACTTGAATTTATTCAGCATGGTCCGGTTACGGTCGGTATAGTCAAAGGCATAGCGATAAATCAGTCCTTTGTTAATCAAGATATTATAAAAACGCAGGGAGGAGTCTTTTTCGATCGGGATATAAATATCGGGCATGATCCCACCTCCACCATACACTGTTTTGCCTTTCGGGGTTTTGTATTTCAGTGAATCGGCAAATTTTATGCTGTCGGGATGTTCCAGCTCTCCATTTAAAAACCGGTTGTAGTAATCGTTATTGTATGACTCAATCCCATCTTTGTACGACCGTTGGATACACCGTCCGGTGGGCGTATAATAGCGCGCTACGGTAAGGCGGACAGCGCTTCCATCTTTGAAATTATGCTGCTCCTGCACCAATCCTTTTCCAAAAGAACGTCGCCCGATGACGAGCCCACGGTCGTTGTCCTGGATAGCTCCTGCAACAATTTCCGATGAAGATGCCGATCCTTCATCCACCATCACCACCAGGTCACCCTTTTCAAACAAGCCATCGTTGGCTGCCATGGCGACCTCTTTTTCATGATGTATCCCCTGGGTATAAACGATCAGGGTTCCTTTCGGAAGAAATTCATCCGAAAGGTCGATGGCTGCCTGCAGATACCCCCCTCCATTGCCCCGAAGGTCGAGGATCAGCTTTTTCATGCCATTGGAGATAAGTTCTTTCAGGGCATTGTGTACTTCTTCGGAAGTTGTGGCCGAAAAAGTATTCAGTCGGATATACCCGATACCAGGCTCAACCATATAAGCGATATCCATGCTATAAGTCGGTATGACATCCCGTGTAATGGTATAATCCAATAACCCACTCACTCCCCGGCGAAAGATACTTACCATCACTTCGGTTCCCTTGGGACCTTTCAGCATTTTCATTACATCCTTCGTGGAAATTTTAATACCGGCCACATTTTTCCCTTCGATTTTTACAATCCTGTCACCTGCACGGATCCCGATCTTTTCGGAAGGTCCTCCGGAAGTGGGAATGATCACGGTCACGGAATCGCTTTCAATGCGAAATTGAACGCCTATGCCTTCGAAACTTCCCAGGAGGGGATCGTTTGCTTCATGGAACTCCTCAGGAGTGATGTAAACCGAATGCGGATCCAGCTTCTCCAGTAAACCTATAACGGCTTTTTCTTCCAGGATTTCCTGTCCGATCGTATCGACATAATTGCTTTTTACGTACTTAATGACTTCATTCAATTTCCCCGACTTGTGTTGCAAGGAAGACCATCCGCCATTCCTGTTGCCGAGAAAAAAACCAAGGCAGATGCCAACAATCAGAATAAAGGCAAAATATAGGGGCAGGTATGAATTGATTTTCTTAGGATTGTCCATGCGAATAATTTAATTCTATCAACGTGAAAGATGGGTTTCTGGTATGGAACCAAAATTAATCATAAATTTTTAATTGCCGGAGATGTCCTAAAAATGCTGATTTTTGTATCCTCTAAAATATTTGTCATGATTTCGGACAGGGTATTGGTTTCAATTTTCCAGATCTTCCTTCTTTCCATCATTTTCTCATCTCCGGGATTCGCTCAGATCCCTGATCAGCCTTATCCAAACAGCCATTTCGAAACGGTTGATTCGGTTCGTTTCCATTACCGTATTTTTGAGGATTCCCTCCCAAAAACAAAAGGAAAAGTAGTGTTGATTCATGGCTTTATCGGATCGACCTACTGCTGGAGGGAAAATTATTCAGCACTGGCCGAAGCCGGTTATACCGTGGTTGCCATTGATCTTCCCGGTTTTGGTTACAGTGACCGTTCGCTTCAGATCAATCAATCGCAAAGCAACCGTGCCCGGCTCCTGTGGGATCTGTTGTCGTCCATCGACAAGCAGGATAGCACCAAATGGAACCTGGTTGGCCATTCCATGGGCGGGGGCACCGCAGAGGCCATGGCGCTGATGCATCCCGAAAAAACAAGATCCCTGACCGTGGTTGATGGAATGTTGTTCATCCATAACAACACCATTGAGGCCCAGTTCACCATTCTTGCCCGGAATAAGCAGTACAATAAGATCATGGTGGCGTACATGGAAAAGAATCTGATTACATTTAACGCCGTGCGAAAGGCAATAAAGAAAAATTTCCGTTATGAGCCCGATTCCACGGTGGTTGTAAATTACCTCACACCCCTGATGCTCGAAGGAACCGCTGAGAGCGTCATGAATGTTTGGGCCAAAGCAAAGGAAATCGCCTCCCTGGATGCCAAGGATTTAATCTCCCTCCCGGTGCTTGTGATCTGGGGAGATAAAGATAAAACGATTAACCTGAGAACCGGGAAGCGCTTCAAAAAACATGTTCCCAATACCGAACTCATCGTGATCCCGGGAGCAGGACATGACCCCATGGAGACACATCCGGTACAATTCAACAGGATTTTACTGGAGTTTCTTGATAAAAATGCAAAATAGCGAGACTGTTTTCAATTCACCATCCCGCTATTTCACCCGTTCACCTTATGCACCTAACTCTTCGGTTTACTCTGTTTTGGTTTCGAATCCAATTTGAATTTTACCGGAAGGTTAAATTGTACCCTGACCGGCTTGTCTTTAACGAGCCCCGGTTTCCACCTTGGCATTAGTTTTACTACCCGCAAGGCCTCTTCGTCGCATCCCGCGCCAATCCCTCTCAGTATTTTTTCATTCGTGATTGACCCATCTTCCTCGACCACAAAAGCTATGAATACAGTGCCGGAAACCCCGCGATCTAAAGCTTCTTGAGGGTACCTGATATTTTCCTGCATAAACTTTTGACGCGACTCCTCGCCCCCCGGGTATTGGGGTTGCTTATCCACCAACTTGAAGACATCTTTTTCGTTGGAAGGAGTTTGTTGTTTGGTGGTTTGCTGGTTTTGGTCAACCGGGTTTTCAGGTTTCAGTCCTGATTCCGGACTATTGATACTGATGGCCTCGTAAACAGAACCAATGGAGAAGAACAACACGACCGCTATAAAAGCCGGCAGGGTAAAAAGCAATTTGCTTTTTGCCCAGAAACTTGATCTTGATTTTGTCATCATGATAATACGTTTTTTTAGTAAAGAAATATTGAAGTTATTGGTCAGATTATTAACTTGAATACCCATTGTTTCGTCGAGGATCATCTGCTGATATTGCCATTTGTTGATTCCTTCCCTGAGAACACCCTCATCGGCAAGAAATTCGTGTATGGTTTTCATGGACCTCCCGGTAAACCAGGCAAAAGGATTGAACCACTGAAGAATGATAACCGTCTCCATGAGGATCAGGTCAATGGTATGACATTGTTGGATATGAATTCGTTCGTGCGTCAGGATGGTTTCCAGACTGTCGTCGGGGATCTCCCTGTCGTTGATGAATACGAAATTAAAGAAGGAGAACGGTGAATAGCCCCGGTCAACATTGACTACCTTCAAATCATTCCGGTTTTTTATCCCTGAACGCCGGATGATAAAAAATAACTGAAAAAGCTGAAAAAGAAAGCGAAACAGAAAGATGATCACTCCGGTGATATAGATGAGAAAGGCAATTTCTGACCATTGAAGATGTTGATTGGCATAATGTTCGATTTTCGCCGGAGTGATCAGTACGGGATCAAGAAGAATGGCTGCCGAGTAGATGGCTTCCCCCGGTATCATCCTGAATGGGATCAGCGGAATCATCATCGAAAGGATTGACACGAACAGAAGGTACATCCTGTTGATCAGGAAAAATGTATCCCGTCTCAACAAAAACCAATAGACCATATAAAAGATGGCAAGGCATACGGATGATTCGACCAGGTAAAACAGGAAACTATTCATGGGTTCGGTTTTTTTTGATTATTGATCTCCTCGTTGATGACTTTCCGGATATCCTCCAGTTCGCGAAGGGTCAGGTTTTCTTCACGGGTAAAATAGGAGGCCAGCGATTGATAAGAGTTCCCGAAATAATTGGCCACAAAATTCCGGAAATGGGTCTTGGTATAATCCTTTTTCGATAGAAGCGGGAAATATTCATGGGTACGGCCATAGGCTTTATGACCGATAAACCCCTTCTGCTCCAGGATACGTACAACGGTCGAAACGGTATTGTAGGCTGGTTTCGGATCCGGAAATTTCTCCAGGATATCGTGAACCATTCCTTTCTCCAGGTCCCAGAGTGCCTGCATTACCTGCTCCTCGGCACGGGTCAGTTCCCTGATGGGTTCTTTGGTTTCTTTTTTCATGGACATATTTTTGCTATTTACCTTTAATTTGCCTGACACGGTTAACGGTATAACCATAGTAGGAAACCCGTTGAGGTGCATCAACCCCTTCTTTTTCAGATTCCGGACATTTTTTTAGAAATTCATTATAATAGGGAAGCGCCTGAAATGGCTTACGCAGGTAATAATCATACTGGTAGGCAATTTTAAAGGCAAGTGTATAATTATCCGGATAATCTCCATACGCTTTTTTCAGGATGGCCAGGGCAGTATCGGTTTGCCCGTTTGCAGTGTAAGCACCGGCTAACTCCATGTATAATGTATTCAAAAACTGCGAATCGGGCATGAGCATCTTCAGGGTCTTCTCCAGATATTTGACTCCGGTATCCGCCAGAGCCGAACGATAGGCTGAAACTCCATAATAAAAGCTAACTTCCGTATCGGTGGTATCAGCCTGATATGCCAACCGGAACTGAGGTTCTGCAAGATCGTACATCTCCTGCTTGTAATGGGAGAGTCCAAAATATTTCAAGGTAAATCTCGATTTATCACCAAGCGTTACACATTTTGAAAATTTTTGAGCAGCTGTCTGATAATCTTTTATCAGATAATAACAATAGGCATTCAGCTTCAGGATACCGGTATTGACGGAATCGTGAGCCAAAAACATTTCAGTCAGATAAATTCCTGCAGGATAATTCCGTTTCCGGATAAAAAGATTGGTCAGTTTTCCCGTGATCCCGGCATCATAAGGAACCATGTAAAGATACCTTACATAAAAGGCAATGGCCGAATCAGCCTGCTGAAGCTCATTGTAGGAGTTTGCCAGCTGTTTCAGCACATAGGGGTTCAGTGAATCCCGCTGGTACAAAGGAAGTAGAATATCCTTCGCCCTCCCGAATTCATCAATGCCGTAATATAAATTTGATAGCTGAATGGTAAAAAAGACACTTTCGGGTTGCAGGCCAACTATTTTCCGGCAATAGGCAATGGCTTGCTTCGAATCGCCCATTTGCCTGTAACCATTGACCAGTTCAAATAATGTTGTGGCATTGGCTGAATCCAACAGATACGCTTTGTTAAAGACAGCAACCGCCTGTTGAACCTGAAAATTTGCAGCCAGTGCTCGACCCTTCAGGATCAAAACCTCAACACTGAGACTATCATGGGTGAGCAACCGATCGGCAACCAGGCAAGCCTGATCGTATTGATAGGTATCTATCAGTTGACGAAGCTTCGCGGACAACTCTCCATCCCCGTTATTTTGTTTCTGGGCAAGTAAACCGATCGCACTGAACAGGAGATATAAGAGCAGGAGTACACGATTTCCGATTTGTATTTTCATTTTGACAGGGTTGCATGTTGTACAGGGCGTTTGAGTTTACCATTCATTGCAAACCCGGATAGCCGGAGTACAGATTCAAAATTGAAAATACAAATATATAACTATTTTTTTAGTTTGTCAACTATATTTCTAATTTTATAACGAATAATATAGGGAACACGGCGATCAACATACAGGTTTTATAGAAAAGACTGAAAAGGATCATTTTATTCCGACTTTTCCTTCGTACATGATTAGATCTATGACCGGACAGGTGTTTTCATCGGCTCCCTGAATAACTCCTGAATAGATAAACGTTTCGTCTTCTTTATGATACCGCGATTCTTTGAATTGCTGTCTCGGAAAATCCAGATCGGTATATTTCAAATCAACTAAAAGCTTATACTGAGCGCCGGGAGAAAAGGTTAAATCAATGTCCGTGTATTTTCCGCGAAGACTGATCCCGGTAAACTTATTACTTACCTCTTTAACGAGAATATTGTCTTCATAACTTGACAGGAAGGTCAGATTCCCCGCGAGCTGATTCAGGGAAAAGGAGCTGTATTTGGAGCTGGCTTTCAGGTCTTCAACATAAGGAGAGTTGAATTTGGTTTCGTAAGCATCAGTGAATACGACTGCCCTCGAAGATGAAAAAAACAATTCTGAATATTTCGCCCCGATCACCAGGATATTGGCATTGCCAGCCCTTAATTCACATTCAAACAGGTCAAAAGTGCCCTTGTCAAAATCAGATAAGGTAACCCGCGAGTATTTGGCATCCAGGTTGACATCGGCATGGCTGCTGAATATGATTTTATCTTCATAGGAATCCATCTCCAGTTTTCCGGCTGACTGGATTTCGATGGTTGAATACATGGATTTTATTTTCAGGTTTCCGGTACCGGCAATGTACATCTTCGCTTCAAACAAAGAAAGAACGGCATCCTGAATTGAATCAATCTCTGCTTTCCCATATTTAAGGGTGATGCTTGAATGGTTGGAAATTTTTCCGGCTTTCAGAGTTGATTCGTAAAGATCCAGGGTCAGCTTTCCACCCAGATCAGGCAGGGTAACTTTTTCGTAAGCATTGACAATGGTTAGCGGATTATTTTGGGGAACCGTCAGGGTATAATTCAGTTCCAACTTGGTTAGTTTAACCACTGTTCCGTTATTCAGTGTGACTTTGAAATTGCCGGGTATCGTTCCTCTTAATAAGGAATAAAGATTTGTATTGAAGGAGACGTTATCGCCGCTTTGCTTAAAATTCATGGTTTTAACATACTCGAAAACTTTCTGAATATCTTCATCGCTGCCATCGATAACGATCCGGGTATCAATCTTCACCGTATTTTTATCCCAGGTATTTACCTCAAGTGGTCCGTTTTTATTATCGAAAGTGATCAGACTTGAGGGTTTGACCGAAATTTCTTTGGAGAAGGTTCGTTCGGTTTCCTTCATGGTATTCCCGTGAACGGGAAGGATGAATATGAGCAGAAGAGTAAACAAACCCATTTTAAAGCACATTTCTTTTGTTTTCATAACGTTCGGTTTTATTAATTTCACAAAGTGTTCGTTCCATGATTTTAATTTTCAACTCATAGCACCGTATTAGTCCTTGAATTATCCTCGGTTGATCTCCCAAAGTATTCAAATCTTCGAGGTAGCGTTCATACTGCATATCAAGATGCCCCAATTCCGATATCATCCGCTGATAGCTTGCCGGGTCAATCGAAGAGACATTCACCTGCTTCATTTTTTCCTGCAGCACAAACCTGTACACATTTTCTTTATCGGCCAGGGGCTTCGATACATCGGCCAGTGTGAATTCATGAGGTTTTGGTGAGGGATATTTCAACACAAATACGATTCCGGCCACGCCCACTGAAAGTAACAGAAGAACAGCTGCGGCAATTCGCAGGAACCATCTCTTACCATTTTCTGAACGGTCCATATTCTTCGAGATCTCCCTCCAGATATGTTCATCATCGGGCAATTCAACATCAAGTTTGCCCCGGTTGGTTTCGAAATAGGTGTCAAGCCCGGTCTTCATACGTCAGATGTATTAATTTTTCCTTAAGCAGCATTCTTGCCCGCTGGTATTGTGACTTTGAGGTTGATTCAGAAATGTTCAACATTTCGGCTATATCTTTATGCCTGTATCCTTCGGTTTGATAAAGAACGAAAACCACCCGGCATCCTTCCGGGAGATTTTTTATGGATTCATGCACCATCTCGGGTGTAATCTCTGATTCTTCCATAAAATCATCCGGATAATGATCGCCCTCCACCTCCTCCAACCCGCAAAAGCTAATTTTCCTTTTTCTCAGGTGATTGAGACAATGATTGGTTACTATCTTTCGGAGCCAGGCTCCAGGGGTACATTCCCACCGGAATGAATGAAGTTGCCGGAAAGCCTTGATAAAAGCCTCCTGCAGAAGATCTTCTGCTTCGGTCCTGTCGGCTACCATTCGGATGCAAAGATTGTACATGGCCTGGGAAAACAGTTTATATAAACGGTACTGCGCCACCCGGTCACCCTTGATACAGGATTCTATGAGTTCTTTGGATATGTCGGGGTAAGTTCCTGACAATGGCTTGAGTTTAATGAATAGACACCGGGAAAGTGAAAAAGTTGGAAAAAAAAATGTCCCGCATGCTGACCTTGTTTTTCGTTCGGTTATTCTGGCAGGTGAGCTGGTAAGCATCTGCCCGATAACGTTGGAATAAACCCGATGTCAGCTGCGGGAACATTAACCCCGAAAAGAAGCTATGGCCTCTTCCCCTGGGAAAAACTTTACCGGATCAGGACGATTTTCCGCGAAGTGATTGAGTTTGCCGTTTTCAATACAACCTGATACAACCCTGAAGGCATATTCCCTGCCATTACAGGATAGGAATAGAGTCCCTCTTCCAGTCTTTGGTGAATCAAGGTCGATACTCTTACTCCCTGCAGGTTGTATACCGACAGGTTAACCTCTGCAGCATTCGGCAACAGGAACGTAACGGTGGTTTTGTCGCTGAAGGGGTTGGGATAGCTCTGAAGCACGATTCCATTTCCGGCTGTTCCAGGTTCATCAATTCCAACCGGATGGGTAAATTTATTCTTCATCACATAGCCCATAAGTGCACGTGCATCCGCGGTATCGAGATACCAGAGCGGAAAACTGAGCAAAATGGTTTTAAAATCGGTCCCCATGTATTCCAGCCCTACCGGTTTCCCATTCATCGCTCCATAAGTCGTGGAATCGGGCGAAGGAGAATAAAAACGATAAATTACATCCGCCTCTGAAGTAGGTGTGAAGGCCTCAATGTTATTGATCGCCCCTGGGAATTGAGGGTAGGTGGTTTTTAACGGATCAATCCTGATGGTATCGTATCCGGTCCCTTCCGGGTTGGCCCCGTAAAGGAAACAAATCATTTTTTTATCTACACTATCGGCCTTGAAATGGGTTCGCATGAATGATTCTTCATGAAATTTTGATGGATAGGTAGAATTATTGGAAAAATACCGGGAAGGGACGAATCCCGAAAACATCATGTTCCCGCCATTTTCAAAGAAGGCAAAGATGCCCGGGGCCATCGATTCATCTGGATACTCAAACTCAGCGGTATTGAGTAACCATAAAATGCTCCTGTAACGCGACAATATGCCTATGTCAATGGTTTGATTTGCATTGATATCCTTCCAAACGAAGGGGATGGTATCAAGCACGGCCTGATAATAATTGAAGACACTGTCGGGGGTGATTTTATCACCCTTAAGGCACGACACTACAAGCAACGAATCGCTGAAAGTAAACCGGGCTCCATTGACTTCATTGGAAGGGAAGCTTTCCTGCACCGAATCGTTGACTGATTTTGCAATGTAATAATAGATTTTGCCTCCTGCTATTGAAATATCTTCATAGGCGGTATCAGATACCAGTTCAGGATTAATTTTTTCATATCCTGTGCCTGGTTCATCAGAGCGGTAAATGTTGTAACCCGTTACCCGTTCATTCGCGGTCGGCCTCCAGGATAAGGTGATCCCGGTTTTTCTTGATTCTGCCCTGATCCCGGGAGGAACAGGCAGAAGCTGCTGATCCATAAGGGTGGCAAAAGCGCCGCGTGTGATTTCGGCACAATAATCGATGTTGCAATTGCCAACGGTATCTGAATTAAGGTGCCAGTGAGGACTGAAGATCCGTTCTTCCAGATAGGAAACAGGAAAACCAAAAATCCAGTAAGGCAATGCATCAGAACCTCCCTGCACCTGATTTGCCGGAATAAATGCTTCAAGGTCGGTATACCTCGAGAACATTTCGGCCATAAGATTTCCTGCCCATTCAAAATACAGGTATCGATACACTTTAACCTCTTTCACGGTATCGGGATTGTTGGAAATCATATCCATATTCAACACATACCTCACATCCTCACCCGTTTCCCGTGCCTTTTGCGCATGATAGAATGAACCAAAGAGTCCTCTTTCTTCGGCAGCATAAAGCATAAATTTAATGGTCGACTCCGGTTGGTAATTATTTTTTTTCATGATCCGGGCTATCTCTACGGTAGCAGCGACAGCCGTGGCATTATCGTTTGCTCCCGGTGCATAACTGGCAGGATCGGTTGTTGTCCATGAATCGTAATGCCCGCCAACAACATAAACCTCTTCCGGGGCGCTTGAACCTGACAGCGTACAAACCACATTATACTGCCATAGGGTATCGACATAATATGTCAGAAATGAGTCAAGCTCAACATTGGTATAACCATAGGAAAGAAATTTTTGCATAATCCATGTTGCAACCTCTTTTCTATTATCGTTTAACATATAACGGGTGCCAAAATCCTGAAGGCCTTGAATAACTGCCCTGACACTATCCGAATTTACCTGAGAGATATAGTCTGCAATCTGGGGATTGACCGATTTTGGCGCCAGATGCTTTGCAAGCGGAGTTTCTTTATAATAGGTTCCTTCGTCAGAAACCGGTGGTTTTTCAACTAAATCCTGAGCCATCAGGGAGAAACCGGATAACAGGAAAAAGGAGAACAGGATGGAAATGAGGTAAACTTTTGTTTTCATTTTAAATTGGGTTTAGAGGGACATAAAAGTATATTCAAGAAAGGGTGTCATGAAATCTAATCGACCAGCAGCATAAAATAAACGATATCTTTTTTAAATTGTTCCATCAGCGATGGTTATCCTGAGCGAAACCGGAAAGGATGTTTTGCAAGCCTGTTCCGTGGCAGTATAACTTATATTTATAACAGACGAGCGGAATGTAAAAAAGTTACAACCCGAGGTTTTGTTTGTCCGGAGAAATCATTCTGAACATATTTTTTCAGTATTTCCACATTGCAATGATATTTTTTCGGAATTTAGTACTCTTCAATCCATCCTTCATGAGTTCAAATTCTACGAGTTTAATATCCGTTTTCGAGGAATCGATCCGCGACAATTGGAACCTCAGGGCGCTTTCCGATTACGGTGGCGCCACTTTTCATTATAAGGAGGTCGGCGAGCGGATTCTTCAGATTCACAAGTTGTTTGAGATTTCAGGAATCAAAAAAGGGGATAAGATCGCCCTGCTGGGAAAAAATTCTGCCCAATGGGGAATTATTTACCTGGCTACCGTAACCTATGGAGCCGTCATTGTCCCCATTCTTCCGGATTTCAAGCCTGCCGATGTCCATTTCATCGTGACCCATTCGGATGCCGTCTTGCTTTTTGTGGAAGATTTTATCTTCAAAGATCTGGATCCAAAGGCAATGCCGCAAATCAGGCTGATGCTGAAAATCCAGGATCTTTCGATCCTTTTCTCCCGCGAACCTGCCCTGGAAAATAAACTTCTTGAAGTATCCCGGGATCAAAACCCCGGGAAGGACAGTTCACCGGATGACATCCATTTTACCCGTTGCGACCCAGGGGATATCGCCGTGATCAGCTATACCTCCGGAACTACAGGTTTCTCCAAAGGGGTAGTGTTGCAGCATAAAAGCCTGCTTGGAAACATTCTGTATGCCCATCGCAACATGCCGTTAAATCCCAAAGACAAGATCCTGTCCTTCCTGCCGCTGGCCCATACCTATGGTTGTGCCTTCGAATTTCTCTTTCCCTTTACCCTGGGCTGCGATATCACCTTCCTGACAAAGACCCCATCGCCTAAAATCATCATACAGGCCTTCCAGGAGATCCGCCCGGAGCTTATTCTTTCGGTGCCGCTGGTGATCGAAAAAATATATAAGGCGCAGCTCATTCCTGTTCTCCGGAAGCCGGCCATGAAGATCCTGACCCATATTCCGGGGATCAACCAACTTATTTTTAAGAAAATCCGGGAGAAAATGTATCAGGTATTCGGAGGCAATTTCCGCGAGTTGGTGATCGGAGGGGCGCCATTCAATACCGAAGCAGAACGTTTCTTTAAAAAAATCGGGTTTCCCTTTACGGTTGGTTATGGCATGACCGAATGTGGCCCATTGATCTCCTATGCCTCATGGAAAACAACACGGTTAGGCGCCTCCGGGCGAGTGGTGGACGAGCTGGAAGTAAAGATTGATTCACCCGATCCGATCCATGTTGCGGGGGAGATTCTCCTCCGGGGAAATCATGTCATGCTCGGGTATTATAAAAATGAAGAGGCTACGCAACAGGTAATTGATCATGAAGGTTGGTTGCACTCCGGCGACCTGGGTGTCATCGATTCCAAAGGAAACATTTACATCAAGGGACGGAGTAAGAGCATGATCCTTGGTCCCTCCGGGAAAAACATTTATCCCGAAGAACTCGAATCCATCCTGAACAATCGTTTCATGGTGATGGAATCACTTGTGATTGAACGCGAGGACAAACTTATCGCCCTGATCTATCCCGATTATGATGCTGTTGAAAAAGCGGGTCATACCAAAGAGCAGCTCCCGGGAATCTTCAAAGAATATCTCCATGATCTGAATCACCGTGTTCCGAAGTATATCACGGTCAGCGACTTTGAAATTGTATCCTACGAATTTGAAAAAACGCCCAAGCGGAGTATAAAACGGTTTATGTACAAGTGAAAAACTCCAGCCTTGTCTAAGTCATACGACGTGATCGTGGTCGGCGCCGGAGCTTCCGGTCTGATTGCCGCGGGCAGGGCCGCTGAACTTGGCGGGACTGTGCTCCTGCTCGAAAAAATGGAACGTGCTGGCCGCAAACTTCTCATTACCGGGAAGGGACGGTGCAACATCACCAACGATGCCCCCATCAGCGAATTCATACGGCATATCTATCCGAATGGCCGGTTCCTGAAACATGCCTTTTCTACTTTTTTCTCTCACGATATCATCCGGTTGCTGGCCGGTCATGGCCTGGAAACCATTGTGGAGAGAGGAGGAAGGGTTTTTCCAGTCACCGACAAATCGGCCGACGTGGTGAATGCCCTGATGAAGTGGGTCAACCGGTACCAGGCAGAGATCGAATATGGACAAAAAGTGGAAAGTATAATTCTCGACAATGGCATGGCCATTGGACTTATGGTATCTTCACCGGGAAAAAAACGGGAAGTGATGTCCCGAAAAATCATCCTATGTACCGGAGGAAGTTCTTACCCGGCAACGGGATCCACCGGCGATGGCTACCGCATGGCGGCGGCGGCAGGGCATACCATTGAGCCGCCACGACCGGCACTGGTACCTCTGGAAACATCGGGTGAGATGGCACAGAAGCTGCAGGGATTGAGCCTGAAAAACGTCAATGCAGTGATATGGGTCAACGGCCGTAAACTCAGGGAAGAGTTTGGCGAAATGCTTTTTACCCATTTCGGCCTCTCCGGACCGATTATCCTTAGCCTGAGCAGATTTGTGGTTGACGAATTGCGCCGAAAAAACAGCGTCGAATTGTCGGTCGATCTGAAACCTGCATTGGATGAGGTCAAGCTCGACCTGCGACTCCTCCGCGATCTGGATGAACATGGAAAGAAGAAAATGATCAACATCTTCCGGATGTGGCTGCCCGCCCTGATGATCCCGGTTTTTCTTGAAGAGACCGGCATTGACGGCGAAAAGGAGGGACATCAGGTGACTTCGAAGGAACGCAGGAAAATAATGCTGTTGATGAAGAACCTGCGGTTTCAGGTGAGCGGCTATCGTCCTTTTAAAGAGGCCATCATCACGGCAGGAGGAGTCATCACCTCCGAGATCAATCCCAAAACCATGGAATCGAAATTGGTCCCGAACCTGTATTTTGCCGGTGAGGTGATCGACCTCGATGCAGATACCGGTGGCTACAACTTGCAGATCGCTTATTCAACAGCCTGGCTGGCTGCCCAATGTGCAATGTCGCCCGCTAACTCTCCCGCTCAATAATCTGCAACGCTGTTCTTATCCCGTCGGCGGCGCTTGAGATAATTCCTCCCGCGTACCCGCTTCCCTCCCCTGACAGAAATAAATTTTGAAAACCCGTGCACAATCCGTTTTTTTCGCGCAACACCTGGATGGGTGAAGAGGTTTTACTTTCCAGACCCAGCAGGATTCCATTTTCATACCCTTTGATCTTACGGCTGAAATCGGCAAGTCCCCAACGCAATGCATCGGTAATCACCGGGGGAAGCATGTTCCAGAGGGGCGCAGGCAGAAGTCCCAGTGGATAACTTGTTTCTGGAATGGATATGGTTTCTTCGCCCCTGATGAAATCACCTATACTGCAGAATGGAGCCCGGTACCCGTTGGTATAAGCATAAAAGGTTTGTTCAAGGTTCTCCAGCCATTTCAGTGCCTCCGGCGGACTCAGTTTCCGGCCGGCCAACTGATCGGGATGAATGCCGGCCACGCAGGCAGCATTGGCAAATTTCCCGTTTCGCCGGTAATTGCTCATTCCATTCACGATGTTGATGTTTGCATAAGTTGCTGCCGGAACGACCATTCCACCGGGGCACATGCAAAATGAATAAACCGGGTGGTGTCCATCTGCCTCCGAGGTCAACCGGTATTCTGCTGCCTTCACCCCCGGCAACTCTCTTATGCCCCATTGAGCCTGGTTGATGACCTCCTGCCGGTGTTCAGCCCGGCAACCTATTGCAAAGTTCTTGGTCCGGAACAACACCCCACGGTCCATCAGCATCCGGTATGTTTCATAGGCCGAATGGCCCGGAGCTACGATGAAATAGGTGGCAGGGAAACTATCGTTATCCGTAATCCCATCGGATACAGTCCCGTTTTTCACCTTAATATCCCGAAGAATGTTTTCAAACCTGATTTGTCCTCCAAGTTTCATGTACTTCTCACGAAGATGCTGAACAACAACTTTCAAATTATCGCTCCCAACATGAGGATAGGCCATATATTGAATTTCGGCCGGGGCTCCTGCCTCCACATACGAAGAAAGGATAAAATCCCGTTCTTTCGATATGTGCTTTGAACGCGAAGTGAGTTTCCCATCCGAAAATGTACCGGCGCCACCTTCTCCGAAGGAATAATTGGCCACTGGGTTAAACTCCCCGGTCTTCTCAAAATTTCGTATACCCCGTTCCCGTCTACCCACATCCATACCCCGCTCCAGCACGATCGTATCAAAACCCGCCTGTTGCAGCACCAATGCAGCAAAAAAACCCGCGGGACCGCTTCCGGTGACCAGCACACGCTTATTTCGCTTTTTATAGGAAATGGACAGTTTGCCAACAGAAGATACTTCAGTGCCTCCAATTCCGGAAGAATGAACAGCCACCCTGAGCAACCAATGAATATTGCTCTTCTTCCGGGCATCGAGACTTTTATGTTCGATCTGAAAAGTGAACTCCTTCAACCGGAGCTTTGTCGCGATCATCTGCTTCAAACCGGCATCAGTATAGTCAGTTGGCAATTTCAGCTCAATGATTTTAACACCCATGTATTTTATTTTCCTTCATTTTGGGGAATAATCAGTACTCCGCCTTCGGACACGTGATTAAAAGAATAAAGATAGGCAAGAAATCTGATATAAAAACCTATATTTGCTTATCCAAGAAATTCACAAACAACCCATTTATGAAAAAGGAATTCATTCGCGCAGCATTTGCCATTGCAATGATGCTGGCGTGTTTGCCATTGATCCAGGCCCAGAACTACAACCTCAGAGAAATGCCTCCGCTGGATCCCGGAGTAAAAACAGGTATACTCGACAACGGAATGCATTATTATATCCGGGTCAATAAAGTGCAGGAAAAACGGGGAGAGTTCTACATTGCCACCAATGTCGGGGCCATCCAGGAAGATGATGACCAAAATGGTCTGGCCCATTTTACCGAACACATGGCATTCAACGGAACGCGAACCTTTCCGAAAAAGGGCATTCTCGATTACCTGGCCACCATTGGCGTTAAATACGGCAACAATGTGAATGCCGGTACCGGGGTGGAACAAACCGTTTACCTTCTCACGGGTGTGCCGCTCCTGCGCGAAGGAGTCATTGATTCCTGTCTGCTGATCCTCCATGACTGGTCGCATTATATTTCGTTTGAAAATGCTGAAGTGGATCTTGAACGCGGCGTTATCCTCGAAGAATGGCGGATGTACGGGTCGGCCAACGAACGCATGAACAATGAGTTGGCTCCCATTATCTACAAGGGTTCGAAATACGCTAAAAGGGATATCATCGGCGATACCGCGGTAATCAATCATTTTAAATATGAAACCATCACCAATTTTTATCATAAATGGTACCGTACCGACCTTCAGACAATCATCGTGGTTGGCGATTTTGACGGAGATGCCGTGGAAGCCAAAATTAAAAAGCTTTTCAGCGCCATTCCCGAAGTCAGCAATCCAGCCCCAAAAGAGATTTATCCGGTTCCCGATAACATCGAACCATTGATCGGTACTGCCATTGATAAAGAGGCAACTACCACTTCGGTAGATATACGGTTCAAACATGATGCCATCAAAGACAGCGATAAAAATCTCGGGTACATGCGCCTTCAGATTATCCGTAACCTGATCAACATGATGTTTGCCCTTCGCATGAATGAACTTTCACGTACCGAAAATCCTCCGTTTATTTCAGCTTATTGCTATTATGGTGGATTCACCCGTACCAAAGATGCCTTTACCGGCACGGCCGAGGCTGCCAACAATGAAGCCTTAAAAGCGCTTACCGCTCTGCTGATCGAAATGGAACGGATGAAACTCTATGGCTTTACACAAGGAGAGTACGATCGTGCAAAAGCCAGTCTATTGCGCAATTATGAATCACGGTATCTCGATCGGGATAAACGTAAAAACAGGGAACTTGTTCGTCCCATTCTTGCAAATTTCCTTACCAATAACCCGAATCCCGGGATTGAATTTGAATATCCATTCATCAAAGCCGAACTTCCTGGTATCTCCCTGGAAGAGATCAATAAAGAAGCCAAACGGTATGTTCGTGATGACAATGAGATCATCACCATCACCGGTCCCGAAAAACAGGGAATCTCCATCCCTTCCATCCCGGAGATCCAAAAAGTGCTGGCTACATACAAGATGACGGAAATAGGTCCCTATGTTGATGCCATGGCCGGAAAGAAACTCATGGAAAAAGAACCGGTTCCAGGCAAAGTAATCCAAACTTCATCCAATGCCGTGCTCGGAACAACAGAATGGTCCCTGTCCAATGGCATACGGGTCATTTTTAAACCTACTGAAATCCGGGAAGACGAATTGCTCATCCGGGGATACTCGGCCGGAGGCAGTTCATTGCTGAAGGATGATCAGGTAAGATCGGCCGGTTTGCTGGGTGATGTGATGTCGCAGATGGGAATCTCCAGCTTCACGTTGACCGATCTGAATAAGCTGTTAGCCGGTAAACGGGTAATGGTTTCCCTCGGTATTGCCGACGACCAGGAGTATGTGTCGGGTCGTACCTCTCCCAAAGACCTGGAAACCGCCCTTCAACTCATCAACCTTCATTTTACCAACCCCCGTTGGAATGAAACCGATTACAAGACCTGGCTGGATAAGATGAAATCGTATTACATCAACAATGCATCCGAACCCCGGACTGCTTTCAGCGATACCATCGGAGTGATGATGACCGATCACAACCCGCGATCCTTTCCCATGAATTTTAAACTCCTCGATGAGGTTTCGTTCGATAAATTTAAAACCATTTATAACGATCGATTTTCTGATCCGGGGAATTTCACCTTTCAGTTTGTCGGGAAGATCGACCCAAATACAGTTAAACCATTGATTGAGAAATATCTTGCTTCCCTGCCTTCAATCAAACGCACCGAGGCCTTTAAAGATAATGGTGTGCGGCCACCCAAAGGGAAAGCAGTAAATGACTTCAAACGCGAAAATAAAACCCCGCGAACCTCCGTGTTTGTCAATTACAATGGAACCTGCAATTATTCGGCCGATGACCGACTTTTCGGCGCCGCCCTACGCCATATCCTTGAGCTTCGCTATACAGAAGCAATCCGGGAAGATGAAGGAGGAACCTACAGCATACGGCTCTCCTATTCCGTCAGGAAATATCCTGTTCCTGGTTATTTCATGAATGTGGTGTTTGATACAGATCCCGTTAAAGCTGATAAACTGGTTGGCATTGTTTATAGTGAAGCCAAAAAAATAGTTGAAAATGGTCCCTCTGAAATTGATTTGCAAAAGGCCAAGGAATACTTCCTGAAACAACGCCCTGAAGACATGAAAGAGAACAACTGGTGGCTCGGTACACTTACCGACTACTATTTTTATAACCTGGATTATTTGAGCAATTACGAGAATAAGGTGAAGGCCTTAACGGTTCAATCGATTCATGATTATTCCAAGAAAATGCTCTCCCAGGGAAATGTTGTGGAAGTCATCATGCGTCCTTAAACAGTAACCATTTTATAACCAAGACTTTGGCATTGACCATTTTTCACCAACACTGCTTTGGCCTTCATCAGCCACATCTTGCGGTCGTTTAATCCGCTAAAGCCTGCATTGATCTTTTTCGTTATGGTGAGGATGTCATCGATTTCGGCATAGCCATTCAACCCTTTACGGCTCCAGAAAAGACCTGCCGCAAGACTATCCCAGGGTTTCTGTGAGATTAAATCGGGGTTGACTAAAAAGTTGATCCCAAATTCCTTGGATACCATCCGGTAATTCGATTTCCCCGCGAGTTGGATCCAGCCCCGTCCCCGGTATTTATATCCATCCCCATCCACCTCCGGAGTGTTCCCCAGATCGCCCCGGGTATCATATCTTTCTTGGGCTTCGGTATTCCCCCATATCTCGGCCGAATATCGAAATGCCGACGATTCATGCAAAACCTGGGCCAAAAAATGGCAAATCCTTAAAGGGGTGTCAATTTCAAACATTTTAAAGGTTTCATTCAGCGCCATGGTGATGGACACAAGTCGTTTTTCATCGTAGCAAACAGGGTCGATGATACGGGCCAATTGTTGTTTTGTGATTAGCATATCGAGTGAATTATTTTTCCATTTAACTGTCGGTTGAACACTACGGAGACGTATATTTCAGGTTTTTCCCGTAATGCTGATGGAAATAACGTATGCAAATATCATGCCAAAAATTTTAAATATTGATCTTCAATTATTTACATTTTATCGATCGGAAAAAATATGTCCAATTTTTGGACACATGTATGAGTTTTTTACACAATTCAAAATGGAGGTATCACGATAATGAGATATCCTTGCACGTAAATTGAATTGTTTTTTATAATTTGGTGGATTATTTAAAATCATGAAAGATGAAATTTGTTCCGGTATGGTCATATAAATGGTTTAAAACCGATTTCTTTTTTGCGACACTTTTTCTTTTTATCTCGGTTTTCCTGCTGGGGCTGATCACATTTAACCTTTCTTTTTTAAATCCGATCAGTAAAGCGCTAGCCGATTTTAACTTCAGTGACCTGCTCTATTCAAAATTGAATACAAACCAGGAAACCATCGATACCAATATTGTCCTGGTGAATATCGGACACCTCAACCGTTCGCAAATTACCGAACAACTCAGGATCATCAAGGAACATCATCCAAAGATCATCGGGTTTGACGGTTTTTTTGCTCAACGGCGTGATTCGGCAATTGATGGTCACCTTCGCTACCAATTTCTCGAAGGCAATAAGGTCGTGATGGCCTGTTTTCTTACGGGGGAAAATGAAATTTCCGGAGAATTTGATTCACTTGAAACCTCCAACCCCTTTTTCAACAGCCGCCTGAAAGGTTTTGTCAACCTGGGCGGCGCCAATCCCACTGCTTCGACCGTGCGAAAATTCAGCCCCATTGAGGTTTACAAGGGGGATACGCTATATGCCATGGCTGTCCAACTTGCCAGGGTCTATAATCCTGATGCTTTCAGGAAACTGGTCAACCGGAAAAATGACCGGGAAATCATCCGTTACATCGGCAACCGGGATGCCTTCATCGGTTTTGATGTGGTGGACATATTTGATTCTCTTACCGATCTGAATATCCTGAAAAACAAAATTGTCCTGATGGGATATATCGGTGAATCGTTTCAACATCCTCCCGATCTGGAGGACATTTATTACACCCCGATGAATCCTGAGATCAGCGGCCGATCCAGACCCGATATGTACGGGGTTGTAATCCATGCCAACATTGCCAGTATGATCCTTTCGGAAAACTATATCAACACCATGCCGGTTTGGCTGACCATTTTAATCTCATTCATGGTATGCTATTTCTATATTTTTTTCATTACATGGTTTAAAGCACGCAAACCTTGGTTGTTCGAAGTTGTTTTCCCTGTTTTTCTCCTCTTTTTTAATGTCCTGATCATTTATTTATTCTTCCTTCTTTATCAATATTATCATTACGAAATTCATTCGGGGTACTTCCTGGCGCCCATTCTGCTTTTCCCTACTTTTAAAACGTATTATGAAAGGTCGCTGATGATCATCGGCCGCCATATAAAAATCAACAGCATTTTTTTACCAAAATAATCTTCCATGAAACGAATTTTACTCCTTGTCGCTATCCTGGGTTTTTTTCAATTGACCTCCATCGCCCAATGCGATGATTTTATCATTTATCACACCAAAGGGAATGTTACTTTCATTAAAGGTATTTCGAAGGGAACTCCCCGGAAAAACATGAAACTCGAGGAGGGCACCCAACTGGTTATCGGAACAGAGGCTTCCGTGATCCTGCTTAGCGGAAATGATAAAGCGCTTCGTTTGGCGAGTCCTGGAAAATTATCCTTTGGCGATATTCATTCCCTTTGTCAGAAGAATCAAACCTCCCTCACGAAAGAATACATGAAATATGTGGCGCAATCCATCATGGAAAAGGAGGAGCCCCAGACCGCCATGGTCATAAAAGGAGCTGTTTACCGCAGCCGGACAGAATTTGAGAAGACAGAGATGATCCTCCCCGAAGATTCTTCCGTCATCTCTTCAGATTCCATCCGTTTTGCCTGGCATAAGCCTGCTGGTCCCGCTGGCAACTATCTCCTGATTTATGAAAATGGGGTAAAAGAGATTTTTTCCCAACAGCTGTCCGACACCACCATAACCCTGGAGGCCTTCATGTTCAGGCCCCAGACCATCTATTTCTGGTTGGTGAGTCCCACGCCAAAACCTTCAGATAAAGAGGTACGGTTCACTTTTGTTTATGGAGAAAAGGAATGGAAAACAGAATTCCTCGATGAATGGGATAAAACCATGAAGGAACTCGAAGGCGATCTGGATAGCATTCAGCTAAAGATGAAGGAGAGGAAATAAACCCATTCACGAAAGGATCAGTGAATGCAGGGAAAAAGGAGTACCCGGGAAAAACGAATGGATTTCCCTGACGAAATTCATACCTCTTCTGTTTACACAGAATATCGGCATTATTGATTGGTTCATCGAAATATTTTTTATTCTGCTCCCCTTCGGGTTAGTTTTGCGGCTAATTTTAAAATGAACCTCATGAAAAGTAGGCTATTTTCTTTTTTCGCATTCTGCCTGTTGATCTCTTTCCATATCTCCGCCCAGGAAGTATTGCAATGGCGCGGCGCGGATCGCAGTGGTTTTTATCACGAATCCAACCTGTTGAAAAGCTGGCCGGCCGAAGGTCCGAAACTGTTATGGGAATTTGATGGACTTGGGAATGGGTATGGCTCACCGGTGATCACTTCAACCACAATCTACGTGAACGGAGAAATTGATACCGTGAGTTACCTTTTTGCCCTTGATCTTTCCGGAAAATTTCTGTGGAAATCAAAAATCGGGAAGGAATGGATCCTGAGTTACCCCGGATCACGCACAACGCCCACCGTGGTGAACGATCTCATTTATCTGAACGCCGGGTGGGGGACGGTAGCATGCCTTGAAGCCAAAACCGGAAAAATAAAATGGTCAGTGGACATGATGAACGATTTTCATGGCCAGATTCCCCGCTTTGGATTTTCAGAATCGGTACTGGTTGATGGAAATTATGTGTTTTGCGGGCCTGGAAATGCCGATACCAATGTGGTCGCCCTGGACCGCTTTACCGGAAAGATCAAATGGATCAGCAAAGGACTCGGAGAGATGAACTCCTATTGTTCCCCACTGCTCATCAAATTACCACAACGAAATATTCTCGTGACCTTTGCGAAAAATGCCTTGATGGGAATCGATACAAAAGACGGGAACCTCTTATGGTCTCATAAACAGGATGGTAACGGAGATACACACATCAATACTCCCCTGTTCGAAAACGGTTATATCTATTACATCACCGGCGATGGAAACGGATCGGTAAAATTAAAATTGTCTGACGACGGCACCGCAATCACCGAAGTATGGAAGAACGGGTTATGCGACAATACCATGGGTGGATTCATTAAACTGAACGATAACATTTATACCGCCAGTTATGGAAACAGGTACTGGTACACCCAGGATGCAAATACAGGAAAAATTGTGGATTCTGTTAAATTTGACAAAGGCACTACAAATTTTGCCGATGGAAGGTTGTATCTCTACAATGAAAAGGGGCAGATGGGTCTTTTTAAACCCAACGGGCCGAAGATGGAATTGATCAGCTCGTTTAAAATCACCAGAGGTACCAAGGCACATTACGCGCATCCCGTCATCAACAAGGGAATTCTGTATGTACGGCACGGCAAATCACTTTTAGCATATGATATCAAAGAAAAATAATGAGCATCGATAAATAATCCGGAAATATGAAAAAGATATTCTGTTTGGTTTTGGTGTTATTGGTAGTCTCTTCAGGAATTCAGTCACAGGATCTGAAACTGGAGGAAATTCTTGCAAAATACTATCGGGCCAGTGGTTTTGACAAGCTGCAAAACATGAAAACCATTGTGATGACAGGCACCCTGGTTCAACAGGATGCCATGCCAGTGAAGATCACAAAAATGCGTCCCGATAAATATAAAATGGACTTTGAAGTTCAGGATATACCGGCCGTACAGGCATACGATGGACAAAAGGCCTGGATGATTGCTCCATGGACCGGCAATTCAGCCCCGCAGGTTATGCCTGAAGCAAGGGCAAAGGACATGAAAAACAGGGCTGATTTTGATGGCGCACTTTTCAACTACCAGACCAAAGGACATAAAGCTGAATTGATCGGGCAGGAAACTACCGATTCCATTCCGGTCTATAAAATCAAATTCACCAAAAATGATGGTGGTATCGAATATTATCTGATCAATGCCAAAGACTTCCTGATGCACAAAAGGATATCCTTTCGCGTTGCCAATGGTCAGGAAATTGAAATGGAGACCTTTTATAAGGATAACAAAGTTGTTGGAGGGGTTATTTTTCCCTTTGTTTCCGAGACCCGTATCGGAGGAAACCTGATTAACCGGATAGAATTCGATAACATCGAATTCAACATTCAGGTCGATGAAAAAACTTTTGAAATGCCTTCAAAATAACTTTCATCCAATTTTAGATATGTTATTTAAGGGCGATCTTGAACAATTTCCATTTTTCGTGTTCTCCGATACCCCTGTAAAGAAAATAGGCCTCGCCCATAAATATCTTTATGTTTTCTGGAAAGGCATAAGGCAGATCAACCGAATAGCCTAAAGTACCGGATTCCAGATCAATCTTTTTCAGCCTGAAAAAGCCATTGTTTGAAAAAACAGCATAAATATGATGATACCCTTCATCCTGCAGCAGGTCATGGGTCCATTTCCACTGATCGCTTCCGGCAATGGTTGTTGCAACGGCCGCCAGCAATCCTTTCGATTGATCCAGGTGGAAATCGATGGGAGTCATCCTGACCTGCCTTCCATCTGCATTCATAAGTTCGATCCGGTTTTCACAGTAATTAAAAAACGCGATCAGGGTATCGCTCATCCTGAATAATTCACCACAGCTTTTTTTCTTGTAAAACTGCTTGTAGGCCAATGCCACATCATCTACTCCCCTTTCGACATCATTTTCATCGATGGGTTCCGGATTTACCCGGGT
>Ga0247841_10001789_pt1 | contig 45641 bp, 47 predicted proteins | sample LaCruzMarch2015__2_FD_192410 | JGI IMG/M metagenome (GOLD analysis project Ga0247841, IMG submission 192410) | Freshwater microbial communities from meromictic Lake La Cruz, Castile-La Mancha, Spain - LaCruzMarch2015_18m | ecosystem: Environmental > Aquatic > Freshwater > Lake | place: Spain... | reverse complement strand
CCGGGCCCCGCGTGTCGGGGCTGAGGTCTACCATTCGTTGAAACAGGTGCTAAAGAAGGAGCGGGGCGCCCTAGCCATAAACGTGGGCGACGAAGGGGGTTTCGCACCCCCGTTCGACACCAGCCGCCAGGCCATGGACATCTTACTGAAGGCCATAGAGAACGCCGGCTTCACCCCGAGCAAGGAGGTTTACTTGGCCATGGACGCCGCCGCCAGCGAATTCTATTCCCATGGCGTGTACGAGCTGGACGGGAAGAAGATGAGCACAGGGGAGATAGTGGACTTCTACGGAGCCCTCATCAATGAATACCCATTGATAAGCCTGGAGGACCCGGTGCACGAGGAAGGGTTCGAGGAAATGGCCGAGCTGACCAGGAAGGTCGGGAGCAAGGTGCAGATAGTGGGTGACGACATCTTCGTCACCAACACCTCCAGGCTGCGGAAGGGGATCGACATGAAGGCGGGCAACGCCATGCTGCTGAAGGTCAACCAGATCGGGACCATCTCAGAAGCTATGCGGGCGGCGGAGATGTGCTTCGACCACGGCTTCAACGTCATGGTCAGCCACCGTTCCGGCGAGAGCGAGGACACCACCATGGCCGACATCGCCGTCGCGCTGGAATGCGGACAGATGAAGAGCGGGGCGCCGGCGCGTTCCGAAAGGACGGCCAAATACAACCGCCTGCTGCGCATAGAGGAAGGTCTGGGCAAGAAGGCCAAGTTCATGGGCAAAGGCGCCTTCCTCTGACGAAGCTTGAATAGCGGGGAAGATGGTTCCCCCAGGGAAGTGATGACATGGGTAAGTTCTTCTCGGCCGATCATGAGGACATACGCAAGGGGCTGACCACCGACGTCTATTTCCAAAGGACCGAGGAGATACTGAGGGCCAAGGGCCTGCTGGACGTCGACACCCGGTCGGAGTTCACCGTGGCCGCCCTGCCCGACGCCTGGCCCTGGGCCGTGCTCTGCGGCACGGAGGAGATGATACGCATACTCGAGGGAAAGGATGTGGACCTCTTTGCCTTGCCGGAGGGAACGCTGTTCACCGCGCGCACCAAGAGAGGCGTCAAGCTTCCTGTGGCCAGCATAGACGGGCCTTATGGTCAATACTGCTCTCTGGAGACCCCCTCTCTGGGGTTCATATGCTTCGCTACCGGTGTGGCCACCATGTCGGCGCGCTGCAAGATGGCCGCCGCCGGTCGGCAGGTCCTTTCGTTCGGCGTGCGCCGCATGCACCCAGCCATGGCCCCGGTCATCGATCGTTCCTCTTACATCGGCGGTTGTGACGGGGTCTCCTCTGTCAAGGGGGCGGAGCTGGTAGGCAAACCGGCCAGCGGCACCATGCCCCACGCCTTGGTGATAATGATGGGGGACCAGCGGGAAGCGTTCCAGGCCTACGGTGAGATCATAGACCCTTCCGTGCCCAGGGTGGCGCTCACCGACACCTTCTGGGACGAGAAGGCCGAGGCTCTGCTGGCGGTGGAGTCCATGCCCGGCCTGCAGGCGGTGCGGCTGGACACGCCCGGTTCCCGACGCGGCTCCATGGTCGACATCGTGCGCGAGGTACGCTGGGAACTGGACCTGAGAGGGCATTCCGACGTCGGTATCTTCGTCTCCGGCGGACTGGACGAGGTCAAGGTGAAGGAATTGGTGTCAGCTGGTGTTAGCGGTTTCGGGGTCGGCACCGCCATAAGCAACGCCCCGACCGTGGACTTCGCCATGGACATCGTGGAGAAGGGCGGAAAGCCCATTGCCAAACGGGGCAAGTTCGCCGGGCGCAAGTACGTCTTCCGCTGCCCGGACTGCCTGGAGTTCGAGGTCTCCCTGGACATGGACGAACCGCCGAAATGTTCCTGCGGCAAGGAGATGAGGTGGGCCGAGGTCAAGATCTTAGAAAAGGGAAAGCGCCTGGTGCGGGAAGAGAAGGCCGACGTCATCAGGGACAGGGTGCTGCGCCAGCTCGAAAAGGTCTCGATGTGAGGTGAACACATGCCAGAGGAGTTCCTGACCGAACTGGAGATGGTGCACGATTATAAGTTCCAGATAAGCTTCGACGACGAGGGGCTGGCCGACATCTACAGCGACGAACCCAAGCCGGTCGGGGGCGGGGAGCATCCCAATGCCACCCGATTCCTCTCGGCGGCCGTGGGGAACTGCCTGTGTGCCTCTTTGGCCTTCTGTCTGCGCAAGGCGCGTTCGGAACCGATATCTATCAAGGCCAGGGTGAAGACCACCTTGGGAAGGAACGATAAGGGGCGGTTGAGAGTGCTGGGGATGCACGTCACATTGCTTCCCGAGGTGGACGACCCAGCGAAGCTGGAACGATGCCTTCCACTTTTCCAGGACTTCTGTACCGTCAGCGCCGCGGTCCGGGAAGGCATCGACATCGTGGTGGACGTCGAGCCACAGAAAAAACGAGGGGCATAAGCTATTTTAGATGGTCGTTCATTTCCAACATCCATGCTTGACGAGAAGGACCGAGCCATATTGAACGAGCTGGAGAAGGACTCCAGACGCAGCACCAAGTCCATCGCCAAGGACCTGAACATCCCCAGGGCCACAGTTCATGAGCGCATCCGCCGGATGACCGAGAGAGGGATCATCAAGGGTTTCACCGTCGTCCCGGACTTCGGAAAGCTGGGCGAACCGGTAACGGCATTCATTCTGGTGTCCTTCTTGGCCAACAATAACATCTCCCAGAGGGAGCTGGCAGACAAGATCAGCCGACTGGATGGAGTTCACGAGGTCCATCTTATCTCGGGCGAACACGACATACTGTTGAAGGTGCGTGGGGAGTCCATGGAACGCATCGGCGATCTGGTCATCGATAAGATCCGGCAGATGGACGGCGTGGGACGCACGCTGACGTGCACCTGTTTCGCCACGGTCAAGGACGAATGAGCGCCCTTACGGAGACTTGTGATCAGTATCGGCCGTTAATAAAAACAGAGTAGATGACGTTTTTTCTGTTAAGAACCGCTTTAGTTTTTATATGAAACGGGCATTGCTCATTATCTTACTGGATAACATAAAAAAACCGTTTATGATGTTAAGGAAATCATTATAATAGTCAATATCCTTAGGCATTTTGTTCAGAAGATTGCAAGATGTCAGTCTACCCATCCGGTAACTTGTGGGCTGCTGGTTGGGGGCTCAGCTGGCTCTGAATAGGGAGGGGTTTATTGCCATATAGTAACTTAGCGCAAGCTATGTTCAGGGCGGATGGAGCCGTCCTGAGATCGCGGATCGAGGTCCTGGACAGGGGGCGAGAGATAGCGGTCTTCGATACTGACACCGAACATCACGCCGTCCTGAATTCGTATTTTGGGGAATGGCGAGGGTCCACCGTCCTGTGCGCCTGCGGGGCGCTGGTAAGGATCGATCAGAACGAGGTCAGGAGACGCCGGATGATGGGCAAGACGGTGGAATGCCGCCAATGCCGTAATAGGCGGGTGTCTCTTGAGCGCGAGGACCTGGACGTAGAGTTTTACGATCGCGAGGGAGAGTAATCTCCCTCCGTCACCCCACCCTTGGAACGGACAACCTTCTTATACATCCCTCTGGATTGAATTTCCCTAACTTGAGGTGCCAAAATGGACATGGTAATCATAGCGGGTTTTCTCGGAAGCGGTAAGACCACTCTCATCATGAACAGCATCGGCCGCATTTCTGAGCGAACCGGCAAGAAGATCGCCGTCATCGTCAACGATTTCGGGAACATCGGGATCGACGGTAAGGTCATGGAGAAGTACGGACTGAAGGTGCAGGAGCTGCCCCGGGGCTGCATATGCTGCACGCTGGGCCCCAGCTTCCTGGACACCGTGCGCCTCATCCATGACAAGTACCAGCCGGACCTGGTCGTGGTGGAGCCGTCGGGCATCGCCGACCCCGATGCTATACTGGCCACCATGGAGCACTATCGAGGCCCCCCGGTCGGCTCGATAAAAGTGGTCATCCTGCTGGACGCGGTACGCTTCCCTATTCTCATCCAGGCCATGAAGAATCCCCTGCACCTGCAGCTTCGCGCGGCCGACATCGTCCTGATAAGCAAGGCCGATGAGGTGGACGCCATTAGGCTTAAGCTGGTGGAGGACTATGCCAGAAAATTGATCGGAGACAAGCCAGTGATACCGATATCCGGCACGACCGGCCAAAATTTGGATGTATTCGTGGATAGATTAGTGGGACCATGATCACCGAGGACTTCGCCGCCTACGCCGCCCGGGTGCGCTTGGGATTTCCCACCCCCCTTCCCCCTGAAAAAGCCCAGGAGATGCTGGAGGCTTTCATGGGAGGGGTAGCCATGGACTGCCTGGAGGCCGGCACAAGGCTCATCGGGCACATCAAGAGCGTGGTGGAGAACGGTGAGTCGTTGATCGCCTGCAGCGTCACGGACCACGACGCCCGGGTGCGCTGCCGGGGACGCTTCGAATCCCCGCAGAACCGGGTGGACGTCATCATCAATGTCCTGCAGTACGGGTTGGCTAAAAAGGAGCTGGTCCGCATCGTGGCCGAATGCGCCAAACGCAGTTTCGTTGGCTACAGCACGTTCAGCGTCGAGGACCTGGAAATAGAGGAGAAGGAGATCATTCGGCTGAGCTGACCTTCTTGGCGGGCGCCTTCCTCTTAGGTTTGGCTTCAGCGTCAACAGCCTTCTTGACCGCCGTCTTCTTGGCCTTGGCCGGCACCTTCGTTTTAGGTTTGGCCTCGGCGTCAACTTTCTTCTTGACAGCCGTCATCTTGGCCTTGGCCGGGGTCTTCTTGACCGCCTTCTCCTTAGATGGCTTTCCCTCGGCGACTTCCTTCTTCTTGGTCGAGGGCTTCTTTTTGGTAGCCTTCTTCGCTGGCTTCTTCTCCGCAGCTCCGGCCTCGCCCTCCGCCTTCGCGGCCTTGGCCTTCTTTCCGGTGGGGCAGTCCATGTTAGCGCAGAACTGCCAGCCTCCCCGACCCTTGACGCGCAATGTGGGCGCTCCGCATTCCGGGCACTTTTCGCCCAGGAACTCGAGCATGCCGAACTGGGGCAGGGGGTAGGTCCTCTTGCATTCTGGATATCCGGAGCAGCCAATGAACCGCTTTCCCGCCCTGGAGTACAGTATGCGCAGTTCCTTGCCGCAGACCGGGCAGTCGCCCACACTCTCCTTGCCCTTATTGCTCACGCAGTCCGGGTCCAGGCACTGGACCTTGACCGGCGAACCGCGCCTGATCACCTTGACCATGGGCAGCTTGCAATCCTCGCACTTATCCTCGGTCGGCTGGACCAAAGCCCCGCCCGGTTTGGGGAAGGTCACTGTACAATCTGGATATCCGGAGCAGCCGATGAACTCGCTGCCCTTGTGGGAGCGTACGATGCGCAGGTCCTTGCCGCACTTGGGGCATTCGCCGATGAAGCGCTGCTCCTGCAGGGCCTTGTGGATCTCGTCGCCGATCTCCTTACGGTGCTTGGTCATGACGGTGATGATGCCTTCCAGCATGTTCTGGGATTCCTTCACCACCTCGATCAAGGTCGAGCCGCCGTTGGCGATCTCGTCCATGTCCTTTTCGAGCTGGGCGGTCATGCGGCTCTCGGTGACGATCTTGGCGTGCTTCTCCAAGGCGGTCACCACGGCCATGCCGCTGAGCGTAGGGATCAGGTCGTTGCCGTTCACGTATTTGCGGTCGTAGAGCTTCTGGATGATGTCATGCCTGGTGCTCTTGGTGCCCAGCCCCATTTTCTCCATCTCCTGCAACAGGGTACCCTGGGAGTAACGCGCCTGAGGCCTGGTCTCCTTGCGCTCGCATCCGACCTCCTTGACCGTCACGACATCCTCGGCCTTCAGCTCGGGCAAGAGGACCTCCGTCACCCTCCAGTAGAGGTAATATTTTCTCCATCCCGGGTAAAGTATGCGGTAACCGTCGGCCTGGAACGGCTCTCCGTTCAGGTCCAGCACGCACTGGGCCGATTCCGAACGGGCCGATGGTGCTAAGGTGGCCAGGAATCGTCTGGTCACCAGCTCGTATAGCGTCCATTTAGCCCCTTTGAGCTCCTTCTTGGTAGCCGCCTCGGTAGGATAGATAGGCGGATGGTCGGTGGTCTCCACTCTTCCCCTCGAGGGCCGGATCTGCTCCTGGGCCAGGATCTCTTCGGCTTCCTTGCCCAGGTCCGATCTCTTCAATTTCTCCAAAATGTTCCGGAGGCCCAGGGAACGGGGGTAGACGGTATTGTCCGTCCTGGGGTAGGAAATGTAACCGGAGGTGTACAGGTCCTCGGCGATCTTCATGGCCATGGACGGTGAGAGCCCCATCTTGTTGGCCTCGCTCAGCAAAGATGTAGTGTTGAAAGGGGCCGGGGGGTACTCGTCCTTCATCTTCCTTTCCATGGACACGACCTTGCCAGTGCCACAATCGGCCTTCTTTCGCGCGGCCTCGGCCAGATTCTCATCCTTGAAGGGGTTGGCCCGGTGACCGCCGAAGAACTCCTGTCCCTTATCCAACTTGGCCGAGACGGTCCAGTAAGGTTCAGGGACGAACTCGGCGATCTCCCGGTGGCGGTCCACTATGAGCGTGAGGGTAGGGCTTTGGACCCTGCCGACAGATAGGAAGTTCTTGCCCATCTGGCTGCTGGCTAACGATATGAACCGGGTGAGCACGGCTCCCCAGGCCAGGTCGATGATCTGCCTGGTCTCGGCAGATTCCGCCAGGCGGTGGTCGGGTTCGGTCAGCTGCTTGAAGGCGTCCTCGATCTCGTACTTGGTCAGAGCGCTGAACTTGGCCCGGCGGATGTTAAGAGGCATCTTGTCCAGATGCCTGACCGTCTCCAGGCCGATAAGCTCTCCTTCCCGGTCGAAGTCGGTGGCGATGATCACCTCGTCGCATTCCTGCGACAGCTCGCTGAGGGTGTGCAATATGTTCAGGGCGGTGACGCGCTTGGCCGGCGGTATGCGGACCAGCTCGGCCGGGTCCACCTTGTTCCATTCGTTGTACTCTGGCGGATAGTCCAGCTCGATGATGTGGCCGCGAAGGCCTACCACGTAGAACTCATCCTCACCGCGTTCAAAATTGAACACCTGTACACCGTGCACGCTCTTGCGTTTGGCGCTTCCATCCGATAGTATGGTGGCCACACGAGCCGCGGCGTTGGACTTCTCCGAGATGACCAGTCTCTTCATTGAGAGAGCATCAAGAGCTATTGTTTTAAAAGGTTTCTCCCACGTTTTCGAATACCTGACCCGGGTCAATGCTCATGGATGTGCCCCTCTCCATGGTCCTCGCCCAGAGATACTGGCGTGCGGTGCAGGGTCCGGTGGATGACGCCTTTCACGCTGCCCAGTTCGTCAGACAATTGTCTGACCTCCTTCACGGTCCCGTGGACGATCAGCACTTCCAGGCACTGGTCGATATCCAAGTGCACGTGTACGGAAGAAAGGATCTTATGATGATGTTCATGCTGTATCTCCATCAGCCGTTCCTTCACGCCTCCCTTATGATGGCTGTAGAAAAGGGTGATGGTCCCGAAGACCTCGGCGTTCTCATCCTCCTTCAGGATCTCTTTGGCAAGAGTGCTGCGGATGAGGTCCCTTATGGCCTCAGACCTGGTGATGTACCCTTTGCGGTCGATGAGCTTATCGAAATCCTCCAGAAGTTCCGGTTCGAGGGATACACCGATCCTTGTCACGTTGTCCATGGGCTCCCTTCGATATCACTCTAATTAATAATAATGTTATTCAGAAGCCCAAGATAGGATTATCAGGAGGTCGGCTATACTGGAAAACGACATGATCACGGATCTGCGGAGGTCCTTGGAAAAGTGCCTGGAAACGGGACTGGACGGTGATTCAGGGGTGCTGTTCTCTGGCGGTCTGGACAGCTCGCTGCTGACGGCCTTGGCCCGGCCCTACGGCCAATTACGCCTTTACACCGTCGGTTTCCCCGGGGCTCACGACCTGAAGGCAGGGTGCGAGGGGGCGGTCGAGCTCAACCTGCCCTGGCACCAGATATCGATCGATGAGGACATGGTCCGCAGAGGCGTGTGCTTCCTGCGTTCCGAGATGGACATAGATGATCCATTGACCATATCGTTCGAGCTGCCTCTCTTCTTCATCTGTTCCGCTGTTCCAGAGAAAAGGCTGCTGAGCGGCCAAGGAGCGGACGAACTGTTCGGGGGATATGCCCGTTACTCGACCATGCCTGCCCAGGAAATGGAAAGGGCCATGCGGCAGGACCAGGAAAGATTGTTGAGCGCGGGACGCCAATTGGAGGGACGCATCGCTGGGCATTTCGGAAAGGAAATGGTATGCCCCTACCTTTGTCCCGAAGTGGTCGGTATCGCCCGGCGGTTCTCGCCGGACCAGCTCTTCGGGCCGTTGGGCAATAAGAGCCCGCTGCGTCTGCTGGCGAAGGAGATGGGGCTATCGTCTGCCACCGCTCCGAAGAAGGCCGCGCAGTACGGCTCGGGCATATCGAACGCCATGAAAAGAATGGCCTCCCGAGATGGGATGGACCTGCGGACCTGGGTCAGGGAGGTGCGGACGTGAACGCCACGCTGAAGGAGGACCTGACATGGCTGTACTCCCTGGAGAACATGGGCATCAAGCTAGGTTTGTCGAACGTGCGCTCTCTTCTAAAACAACTCGGCGACCCTCAAGAAAGGTTCGGGGCCGTACATGTGGCTGGCTCCAATGGAAAAGGGTCGATATCCGCCCTCACCGCCTCGATCTTGCGTGCGGGAGGATATCGTACAGGACTGTACACCTCCCCCCATCTGGTCCGATTCACCGAGAGGATGACGGTGAACGGCGCGGAGATCTCAGAGGCCGTATTGGGCAGGATGATATCCGAGGTAAGGGAGATGATCGACGACGGCCGATTCGCCCGCCCTTTGACATTCTTTGAGATCACCACAGCACTGGCCTTCCTGCATTTTTCCGAAGAGGGGGTGGAAGAAGCTGTAGTTGAGGTGGGTATGGGCGGGAGGCTGGACGCCACCAACGTGGTCCGTCCCCGATGCTGCCTGATATCTCCGATAAGCCTGGAGCATACTGGTTACTTGGGTGACACGGTGGCCAAGATCGCCTATGAGAAGGCCTCCATAATCAAGGAGAACGCCCCGGTCATATCTTCCCCGCAATCACCCGAGGCGGCCCGCATCATCTCCTGGATGGCCAAGTGCCGTGGTTCCTCATTACGTATGATGGGGACCGATTTCCAGGCGGAATGCCTGGATAGGGATGCGGAGGGAACCACCGTCCGATTGCCGTCCTTGGGGGCGGATGTCCGGTTAAGCCTCATAGGCCGATACCAATGCGAGAACGCGGCCGTGGCCGCAGAATGCGGATTGGCCTTGGGAAGGCAGATAGATCTGTCCCGAGAGAACATAATGGATGGTCTGGTCAGGACAAGATGGCCCGGGCGTTTGGAAGTGGTCTCCCAGCATCCGCTCACCGTCCTGGACGTCACACACACTCCGCACGGCGCCTCAGTGGTGGCCTCGGAGCTGGACATATTCCCCGGTTCCCCGCGCATCCTAGTGGTAGGAATGCTGCGAGACAAGGACGCCCAGGGGGTCATGTCCTTGCTCGCCCCTCACTTCGACCAGGTCCTGTGCACCTCCGCCCGCTCACCTCGGGCGCTGTCATCGCAGGAAATGCTGACCGCCTGTCAAGGGTCCAATCCGCACTGCCAGGCGGTCGAGGGCGTAGGGAAAGCCGTCGCCGAGGGAAAAAGGTTGGCGGGACGGAATGGTCTGGTAATGATCAGCGGATCTCTGTACACCGTGGGCGAGGCCATCAGCCATCTGGAGGGCCAGCATGGACCTTAGGTGGCTTCTCACCGCCATGAGGGATTCGGTGAAAGGACAGGCCTTTCCCGGGCTCATCGATGAAGGCGAGACCTGGTGGGAAAGGGACCCATTCCACGTGATGGTCGCGACCGTCCTCTCCCAGAGGACCAGGGACCTCAACACCTACAAGGCCTCCAACGAACTTTTCCATCGCTTCTATACCCCGGCGGACATGGCCGACGCTCCCGTCGAGGAGCTGGAGGACCTGATACGTCCGGTCGGTTTCTACAGGGCCAAGGCCAAGGCCATCAAGGAGATCGCCCGGCTGGTGCAGGAGAACGGAGGGCAGGTGCCCAAGGACATAGAGGCCATGACCAGATGGCCCATGGTCGGCAGGAAGACGGCCAACTGCGTCATGGCCTACGCCTTCAAGGAACCGGCCATTTGCGTGGACGTCCACGTGCACCGCATAAGCAACCGCATAGGGATAGCGGATTGCGCCACTCCGGACGAGACCGAGATGGTCCTCCGCCAGAGGTTCCCCAAGGGGCTGTGGTGCGACATAAACGCCACCATGGTCCGCTTCGGGCAGAAGGTGTGCCTGCCCCGCAATCCCCGCTGCTCCGGATGCCCGGTCCAGGGCGTCTGCCGTTTCTATGCCGACCTGCCCAGAAAGGAGTGATCAGGTCCGCAAGGTCTCGTCGATCTTCTTGGACATCTCCTTTTCCAGCTGGATCTCCGCTTCCCACTGGTCCAGGCCTTCCAAGGTCTCCTTGAGCGCGCGCAGGCAATCAATGCATATCCATTTGTGGCCCACCGGGCGCATGGGGCGCTTCCGGTAGCCGATAGCACCGCACAAGGCGCAGGCGTGCATGTCCTTGGTGCGATGTTCTGCATAGGCCTCCATCTTCTTCCCTTCGATGATGGACTCGATGGCCGCGTCGCTGTTAGGCTTGTCGTCAGGCATATTGAACAGGGATTGGTATTTCCCTAAGCGTATATCAGGATTGCTCAGCGCCAGTCTTCGTTCGCTCCCGATGGACGAGGTGAGGGCAGGGATTAATAATGGTTTGTGGTTTGGCATGAACGATGCATGAAGTTTCGGTGATGTCCGGCGTCGTGGAGAGCGTGCTCAAGGAACTGGAGAAGCACGACGTCCTAAGGGTGGAGGAGGTGGTCCTGACCCTGGGCGAACTGACCTTCCTGGGCGAGGAACAGCTGCAGTTCGCCTACGAGATAATCACCCGCGACACATTGCTCAACGGGTCCAAGCTGGTGATCGAGCCGGAGGAGACCGAGCTGCTCTGCCTGTCCTGCGGTTATCAGGGAAAGGCCGACAAGCTAGGCGAGGAATATCACATGTCCATGCCCTCCCTGGTATGCCCCAAATGTCGGGGAAAGGTAAAAGTTTTGAAGGGTCAATCATGCCGGGTCACGTCTATGAAGGTGGTGCAGGAATGAAGGACCTCAGGTATCGCGATGAGGCTACGGCCACCAAGATCATGGAGAAGCTGAAGGCCATGGACCTGGACGTGCGCTTCATGCATGTCTGCGGCACGCATCAGGACACTCTGGTGAAGTTCGGTCTGGAAAGGATGCTCTCCGAGGTGGGCGTCACCATCGGCCAAGGTCCCGGCTGCCCCGTTTGCGTGACCACCACCAAGGAGGTCGTGGAGGCCATCACCCTGGCCAAGGCTGGCCTGACCATCACCGTCTTCGGTGACATGATGGCCGTGCCCACTCCCATCGGATCGTTGGCGGACGTCAAGGCCGAAGGAGCGGACGTGCGCGTGGTATATTCGGTGGAGGACGCCCTGCGCATGAGCCGTGATGTGAAAGACATGGTCTTCATGGCCATTGGGTTCGAGACCACCAGCCCATCGACCGCTTACGCCCTGCTGCATTCCCCGCCCCATAACTTCAGCGTGCTCAGCTGTCACCGGCTTCTGCCCCCGGCCCTCATAGCATTGTTCGCCATGGGCGAGGTGAGGATAGATGGTCTCATCCAGCCCGGGCACGTGGCCACGATAATCGGCATGGGGCCCTTCGCCCCGTTCGGAGGACCGAAGGGAGTGCCTCAGGTGGTCACCGGCTTCGAGCCCCTGGACCTGCTTATGGGCGTATACATGCTGGCCAAGCAGGTGAAGGAGGGGAGGAGCGAGGTAGAGAACGAATATCCCCGGGTGGTCCGACCAGAAGGCAACCCCAAGGCCAAGGAGATGCTGACCCTGGCCTTCAAGGAGGTCGACCGGGCCTGGCGTGGCTTCCCCGAACTGCCCCAAAGCGCCCTGGAGGTGGCGGACGACCTCTCGGAGCACAACGCCCGCCTGGTCCACGAGGATGTGCTTAAGGGCGCCCCCAAGGTCAAGGAGGACATGGGCGGATGCCGCTGCGGCGAGGTCCTTCGCGGCCTCATACGTTCGGAGGAGTGCCCCGCTTTCGGCCATGGCTGCTCGCCCAAGCGCCCCATGGGTCCGTGCATGGTTAGCCGCGAGGGCAGCTGCAACATCAGCTATCGCTACCGGGAATGAGCTGCCACCCCTCGGCCCTGCTTTTTCCGTCCCTGAATAAATATAACCGCGGTAGGCGATAAATTTTGTATAGGAAAGCGTTACCGACTGTGGGGATCAACGGATGTTCTCGGTCGAGGTCAATAACCTGGTGAAGAGCTACGGTTCGTTCCAAGCGGTTAAAGGAATATCGTTCAACGTGCGGGAGGGGGAGGTCTACGGGCTGATTGGCCCCAATGGAGCCGGCAAGACCACCACCCTTCGCATCCTGTCGACATTGCTGGAGATAACCGGCGGAGAGGTCAAGATACAGGGCATCGACCTGAAGGCCAGGCCGGACGAGGTCCGGAAGGTCATCAGCTACCTGCCCGAGGACGCTGGAGCTTACAAGCACCTTCGAGGACGTGAATACCTGAAGTTCATCGCCCAGTTCTTCGCCCAGGGCCAAGAGGCCGAGGACCTGGTCTCCCGAGGCATGGAGATCGCCAACCTGGGAGATAGGATAGACGACAAGGTGGAGGCGTACAGCAAGGGCATGGCGCGCCGACTATTGGTGGCCCGGGCCTTGATGATCCGACCTAAATTGGCCATACTGGACGAGCTCACCTCCGGGCTGGACGTGCTCAACGCCCAGGAGATCCGAAGGGTGGTGAAATCATATGCCTCCCAGGGAACGACCATGCTGCTATCCTCGCACAACATGCTGGAGGTGGAGCTCCTCTGCGACCGCATCGCCCTCATCAACGACGGCAAGATAGTGGCGGAGGGGACTCCGAACGAGCTCAAGGAAAAGTACGGGGCCAACAACATCGAGGAAGTGTTCGTGAGGGTGGTGAGGGAATGAGCGACCTGTCGAAGATAGCCAAGAAGGAGATCAAGGAGCTGCTCACCCCGGCCACGCTGGTCCCTATCATTATCATAGCCATACTCTTCGGTTCCCTCGGTGGCATGTTCAGCGGAGCGGAGGACGAGCTAAATGAGCCACCCCGGATCGCCCTGATCGACAACGATGCCGGCATACTGTCCGACGTAGCCTATCAGGTCTTGAACCAGACGGCCGAAATAGTGTACACTGGAAGCAACGTGCAGGAAGCGTTGCGGACCCTGGACGACAATGATGGCGTGGCCTTGTTCATCATTCCCAGCAATTTCACCTCGAACATACTGGACAACAGGACCGGCACCATCGAAGCCTATTGGATAATGAAAGGCGCCGGGTTCATGGACACGCTACCCAGTGCCGTAGCTGAAAACGTGCTCATCAGCGTGGACCAGTCCATATCCGCCACTCTCATCACCTATGACCTGAGCGACAACGCCACTATCATCCTCAATCCCACGCAATTGGCCGAGACGACCATGTTCAAGGACAAGGAGATGAGCGGAATATCTCCGATGGCCATCTCCACCGTCATGTCCTCCCAGTCCTTTATCATGCCATTGATCGTGATGATGGTGATCATCTACGCTGGCAGCATCGTCATCTCCTCCATGGGCTCGGAGAAGGAGAACAAGACCCTGGAAACACTGCTGACCATGCCCATCGGCCGCTCCTCGATAGTCTTCGGCAAATTGCTGGGGGCGGCGGTCGTGGGCCTGTTGATGGCTGTGATATACATGCTGGGCATGAGCTTCTACTACAATTCTCTGATAGGCTCGACCAGCATTGACCTGGCGCAATACGGGCTGACCCTGGGTTTGGTGGATTACCTCCTGGTGGGCGCCTCGCTCTTCGCCGCCTTGGTCTTCGCTCTGGCCCTCTGCATGATACTAGGCATATTCACCAAGAACTACAAGGCCGCCCAGACCATGACCATGCCCGTGACGTTCCTGGCCATGATACCCATGTTCGTCACCATGTTCACCGACTTCGACACATTACCGTTGGTGGGAAAGATACTGGTGTTCGCCATACCCTTCTCCCATCCCATGATCGCCATGCGCTCCCTGATGTTCGACGACTACGTTTTGGTCATCGCCGGGATAGCCTACTCGACCATCATGGCCCTGTTAGCCATGTTCGTCGCCGTCACCCTGTTCAAGAAGGACATATTGTTGACGGGGAAGGCGGTCAGCCAGGAGAAGCTGGACAAGTTCCCGATACTGGTGGCGATGATGAAGATGTCGAAGAAGAGGCGCCGGTAGACAAACCCCTTCCCTTACTTTTTATTAAGAACGAAGAAAATGGTTTGGACCTACTGCATGGATATCGGGGGAAGCTCGCGCTTCACGATCTCCACCTTCAGTTTCTTGTCCGCCACGCGCAGGGACTTCAGCTCCATGAGGACCTTCTTGGCCGAGTCCTTGTGGACCTCGAACTCGGTGCGGTCCTGAAGGACGTTAATGTTACCCACGCCCAGCTCCGGTACCCTTAGCTTGCGCACCAGCATCTCCAGCAGCGCTCCGCGCTCCACCGGGGCGCCCTCGGCGGTGATCATGAAGAGCACCATGCCGAACAGGTCGGCCTGGTCCTCGAAGTCCATTACCTTGCGGATGACGTCCTTGCGGCCGCTCTCCGGCACATCTTCCTGGGAGATCTCGGTTATGCCGAACTCGTTGATCTTCCTCAACAGATAGATCTCCTTGGAAGTGATGAAAGTGATGGCCACCCCTTCCTTTCCCGCCCGTCCAGTGCGTCCGATGCGGTGCACATAGATCTCCGGGTCCTCGGGTATGTCATAGTTGATGACGTGAGTTACCCCATCGATGTCCAGTCCCCGGGCGGCCACGTCGGTGGCGATGAGCACCGCGGTCTTGTCATCGCGGAAGTCCTGCAGGACCTTCTCCCTCTTGGCCTGGGTGAGGTCGCCGTGCAGAGTACCCACCCGGAAGCCGTAGGAGTCCAGGCGTTTGGCGACGATCTCCACCATCACCTTGGTCTGCACGAAGACCATGGCCTTGGGCTTGTAGGCGTCCAGGACGCGGCACAATGCCCAGATCTTGTTCTTGCGCTCGATGTTGAAGTATATCTGCTTGGTGGTAGGCAGTACTATCTGCTCCTCACCGATCATGACCGTCTCCGGGTCGTTCATGTACTTCGAGGCGATGTCACGGATCGCCATAGGTATGGTGGCCGAGAACAGCATGGTCTGGCGCGGGGTCTTGACCTTGGACACGATATACTCGATGTCCTCAATAAAGCCCATGTCCAGCATGCGATCGGCCTCGTCCAGCACCAGGACCTCGATCTCATTGAGGCTCAAGGTCCCCCGATGCAGGTGGTCGATTATCCGTCCGGGCGTGCCCACCACGATGTCCACGCCCTTGCGCATGAAGTCGATCTGATCATCGATGGACTTGCCACCGTAGACCGACAGCACCCGCACGTCGTCCATGTAGTAGGCCAGGCTCTTCAGTTCTTCAGCTACTTGGGCCCCCAGTTCCCTGGTGGGCACGATTACGAGGGAGAAAGGTTTCACTCCCTTGGTGAGAGATTCAAGGATAGGTATGCCGAAGGCCGCCGTCTTGCCCGTGCCTGTCTGGGCCTGGGCTATCATGTCCTTCCCCTTCATGATGAGGGGGATGGTCTGTTCCTGCACCGGGGTCGGTTCGACGAAACCCATGCGCTCGATGGCCTTCATTATCTCTTCCCTGAGACCGAAATCTTGGAAACTAGTCATCAGGATCACTTGTCAATTGGAAGGGCATAGCCCCGGGGATATTAATCATTTGGAGTCCTTTCCTTTAGGTATCTTGGCCTCCATGGCCGTCACGATGGTCTGCAGCGTCTTGACGCGGGAAAAATACTTGTCGTTGCTCTCCACGATGGTCCAGGGGGCCTGGTTGGTGCTGGTCCGGAACAACATCTCGTCGATGGCGCGGCCGTAGAAGTCCCACTGGTCCCGGTTGCGCCAGTCATCATCGGTTATCTTCCACTGCTTGTGCGGGTCGGCGTCCCTCTCCTGGAAGCGCTGCAGCTGGGTCTCCTTGTCGATCTCCATCCATATCTTGACCAGGACCGCTCCGTTCTCCACCAGCATCTCCTCGAACTGGTTGATCTCCTTGTAGGCGCACTTCCATTCTTCCGTGGAAGCGAATCCTTCCACCCTCTCCACCAGCACCCGGCCGTACCAGGAGCGATCGAAGATGCGGACGTGCCCGGCCGGGGGCAGCTTCCGATAGAACCTCCACAGGTATTGATGGGCCTTCTCCTCCTCGGTCGGCGAACCTACCGGCACCACCTCATACCCCCGAGGGTTCAGTTCGGCCGTCAGCCTTTGGATGGCCCCGCCCTTCCCGGCGGCGTCCCAGCCCTCGAAGACTATGATGGTCGGTATCTTCTGACGATTCAGCTCGCATTGCAGTTCCCCCACCCGGTCCTGCAGCTTCTTCAGCTTGTCTCGGTACTCGGATTGCGACAACTTCTTCCCCAGGTCCACGCCGCCTCGGGAGGAATTGAACATCTGGTTGTTCTTGATCAGGGGGTTGCTGTCCATGTGGATATGGTTCTTGCTGGCCATCTTCGACAGGCCGTACTCCAGCATGCGCACCGAGGTGGTCAGCACCTTGGCCGAGGCGAACTTGAGATCCTCCGCTTCCACGATGGTCCAGGGGGCGTGCTCCCGGTCGGTCCTTTCAATCATCTCCTCGATGAGCGGTTTCATCTTGTCGTACTTCTTGAAGAAGTCCAGCTCCACATTGCTTATGCCGCACTGGTTGAGATCGGCCTCACGAAACTTCTCCAGCCGTTTGTTGTGCTCCTTCTTGCTGATGTGCAGGAAGAACTTCATGATCAGGTAGCCGTCGCGGGAGAGCATCTCCTCGAAGTCCGAGATCTCCCTCCAGGTCTGACGAGCGTCGTCCTCCTTGCGGTCTATGGCCCTGGCCAGCGAACGGAAGTACCAGGAACGGTCGAAGACCGCGATGCGGCCCCGGGCGGGGATGCGCACGAAGAAGCGCCACAGGAACGGGCGGGAGCGTTCCTCGGAACGAGGCGTGGATATAGGGTGCACCAGGAAACCCCGGGGGTCCATGGGCAAAATGAACTTGTTGACGATCTCGCTCAAGCCCACCGTGTCCCAACCCTCGAAGATCACCATGACCGGCATGCCGGCGTCCCTGGCCTGCCTCTGCAGCTCACCCAATCTTTCCTTGAGCTCCGGGACCACCTTGTCGTAACCGTTCTGGTCCAGGCGCTTGTCAAGATTCACGTGCTCGAACATTAGAACAATAGGAGATGGCGGAGCGGCATAGATAACGCTTGGCTCGGCGAAAGGCTAATGTTCCTTAAGGGCTTGACTCCGTCCATGGGAAATCTCAACGTGGCGGCGGTCGGCGTCCTCGGGATGGCCAAGGAACTAGGCAAGAAGGGGACCGTCAGCGACATCACCATCTACGACCTGAAGAAGGGTCATGACACTGTGAGCATATTGGAGCCGTCCAAGTACCCGGAGCGCATCAACTCGCTCTACTTCTGCGTCAACCTGGCCGAGCTGGCGTTGGTCGTGGTGGACAAGATCGACGCCGCGCTGGGCGAGACCCTGCTCATGCTGGATTGCGCTGGGGTCAAGCGCGGCGTGTTCATACTGCGCGATTACATCACCCCGGACCGCATCGCCCCGCTGCTCAAGGACACCGTCCTGACGAACTACACATACATGCCTGACGACCCCATCGTCATCCGGGAGTTCCTTCTGGAGGAGGCGGCCAAGGTCCAATATGTCAACGAAGGGCTGGGCGTGGTGCCCATCGACCACCACTTCAACGTGAAGGGAGTAGGGACCGTCATATTGGGATACGTTGCTCAAGGTGTGGTTAACAAGCACGACAACCTCAAGGTGCTGCCGACAAAAATGACCGCCCTGGTGCGCTCCATCCAGAAGCACGACGACGATTTCGACACGGCCTATCGGGGGGACAGGGTAGGCTTGGCGCTCAAGAACATAGAGGCCGAGGACCTGGACCGCGGTTTCGTGCTGACGAACGACCCCGCCATGATCGTCACCTCGGAGGTCACCGTCCAGCTGGACCTGGTCAAGTATTGGCAATCGCCGATCAAGGAAGGCATGGTCCTGCACCTGGGGCACTGGATGCAGTTCTTGCCCTGCCGGGTCAAGGCCGTCAGCGGGGACGTCAAAAAGCCCAAGGTGGTGCTGACGCTGGAAAAGCCGCTCATACATTACAAAGGATCGCGTGCCGTCGCCCATTACCTGGAGGGCGGCAAGCTGCGCATCGTGGGCACCATCGACCTCTAACCCATCCCGAAGGCCGCCCGATGCAATATGTCCGCGGAGGCGCCAAGCGCCCTGCCAGCATCCTTCAGGTGATGGTAGATCTCCCGCTTCTTCAGCACCATCATGTGGTCCGTCAACAGGAAGACCTCCCTCATGCCCAGGATGTAGGTCTCTTCCAGCAGCTCCTCCTCCTTCCTTAGGACCTTGATTATTCGATCGGTCTTGTCCAGGCCGCCGCTGAGCACCCTCAACGCTTCCGCGATCTCTCTCGTGCCTACCAACAGATGCTCGGTCATGTCCAGCATGCAGCGGTCCGACTCCACGTCGAAGGCGTCCATCTCCACCAGCGTGGTGCGGGCGAAGTTCATCACCGATTCCAGCTGTCTTGACATGCTGTATATGTCCTGACGGTCGAAGGGCGTGGAGAAGGCCTCCCCCAACTTCCGTTCCATGTCATGCCGGAACTCGTCCGTGCTACGGTCCAGCTCCACCAGCGTATCCAGGTTATGGTCCCGTTCGCCCTTCAACGCCGATAGCAGCAGCTCGACGCCTTTGACCGTGGCCTCCGCCTGGGAGACCAGCATGGCGTGGAAATCGAACTTCGGAGGGAACAGACCATCTAACAGACCCTTCTTCTCGTCCATGTTACAACCCCAACAGTGACCTCAATGCTATTACCAGTATCGCCGCCAACACCATGGTGACCGGGATGGACAGGAACCAGGAGACCACCAGGTCCTTGCCCACCCGCCAGTGGACCAGCTTGCGGTTCTCCGCCGTTCCCACCCCCATGACCCCCGAGGTGATCACCTGGGTGGAGGATACCGGCGCTCCCAGCAGCGTGGAGAACAGCACGGTCAGCGATGAATTGGCCTGGGAGACCAGGGCGTGCACCGGCTTGATCTTGAATATCTTACGTCCCACCGTCCTCATGATGCGGTAGCCGCCGCCCAAGGTGCCCAGGGCTATGGCCGCGGCGCAGGCCACTCGCACCCACAGGGGAATTTCCAAGCTGGAGGACGAGCCCGCCGCCATCAAAAGCAAGGCGATGAGGGCCATCTGCTTCTGGGCGTCGTTCGCTCCATGGGCGAAGGTCTGCACGCCGGTGGTGAGCCATTGGGCCCGCTTCAGGTTGGCGTTTATGCGTATCTTGGCCCGGCGCAAGGCCACGCCGGCGATCTTCATGAGGATATATCCGCCCAGGAACCCCAGCAGCACCGAGGCGATGAGGAAGACCAGGACCTTGGTCACGCCGCTGAGATGGCCGGCCAATAGCTCCTCCCATCCCCAGTTGACCCCGGTCAGGCCATGGAAGGCCAGGCCGACGCCGATCAGCCCTCCTATAAGGGCGTGGGTGGAGGACGACGGTATTCCGTAGTACCAGGTGAAGATGTTCCAGGCGTTGGCGGCCGCGACGGCGGCGAAGATGGCCAAGGCGACGTTCTCCCCCACGTCGTGGTTCAGGACGCCCTGCATCGTCAGCACCACGGCGCTGCCTCCCACCAGGGCGCCCACGAAGTTGGCCAAGGAGGCGGTGAGCAAAGCCCCCTTCACCGAGGCCGCTCCGGAGGAGACCATGGTGGCCACGTCCGCCCCGGCGTCGTTGTAACCGTTGGTGAAGGCGAAGAGGAGGGAAAGCAATATCCCCACGATGGCCAGCACCAGAAGTACGTCCATGCTCCCCCGTTCACATCCAGCCCTTGCGGCGGAAGTAGTAGAGCATCAGCAGCGATATGCCGGTCATGCTGATCAGCACCGCCGGATAGGCCAGTTCGTTGGTCAGTTCAGGCATGAACCTGAAGTTCATTCCGAACACACCTACGATGAAGGTCAGGGGGATGAATATGGTGGCGATGATGGTCAGCGTCTTCATTATCTCGTTCATGCGGTTGCTGACGGTGGACATGTAAACATCAAGGAGCTCAGCCAGCATGTCCGTGTAAGTCTCCACCACATCCATCACCTGGATGGTGTGATCGTAGACGTCGCGCAGGTAGGTGTTGGTTCCCAGGGAGACCAGTTCGGTGTCCTGTCTCATGAGGGCGGCCACCACCTCCCTTATGGGCCAAATGGACTTGCGCAGGAAGAGCACCTCCCTTTTCAATCGGTAGATGTCACCCAATATGTCTGGCTCAGGGTTATCGGACAGCCTTTCCTCGATATCCTCCACCAGGTCCCCTACCTTTTCCAGGGCCGGGAAATAATTGTCCACCACCAGGTCCAACATGGAGTATACCAGGTAGTCGGCTCCTAATTTCCTGATACGGCCCTTGTTGTTGCGGACGCGCTCGCGCAATCCGCTGAAGACGTCGCCCTCTCGTTCCTGGAAGGAAAGGACATAGTTCTGGCCCAGGACCAGAGAGAGCTGCTCGTAGGTGACCTCCTTATCGTTCTCTCCCCGGTAGATCATCTTGACCACGAGATAGACGTACTTATCGTACATCTCCAGCTTCGGCCTCTGTCCCATATGGAGTATGTCTTCCATGACCAGGGGGTGCAGGCCGAAGGCCTCGCCAAGCTGTCTTACCAGGTCCACATCGGCCATGCCGGAGAAGTTCAGCCAGGTGACGCTAGGGCTGTCCTTTAAGGGCAGACATTCCTCCAGGGTGACCCCGGTCTTCTCCAGCACATCGGTCTCGGTATAGTCTAATAAGGAAACGGTGGTAGGCGCCGGTCCGGTCTCTCCGATGTAGATCAGGGAGCCAGGGGGCATTCCCACCTTGGTCGTGACTCGTTTTTTACTCGCCCCGGTCTTCTCTGATTCCATCAGATCACTCCTTCGGTCTCAGCTTAATGGAAACGGAATTTATACAATACCTTTGACCGGTGGGAGCCGGCCCGTCGTCGAAGACATGGCCAAGGTGCCCTCCGCAGTCCGGGCACAGCACTTCGGTGCGGGTCATGCCATGGCTCTGGTCCCGCTTCTCCTCCACCTTTTCCGCAGACTTACTAAAACTGGGCCAGCCGCATCCAGAGTCGAACTTGTCCTCGGATGAGAAAAGCACCTTGCCGCAGCCGGCGCACACGTAATGGCCCTGATCATGGCTCTTGAAGTACTTGCCGGTGTACGGCGCCTCCGTTCCCTTGTTGCGGAGCACGCGATACTCCTCCGTGCTCAACTTCTTCCGCCATTCCTCCTCGGTCCTCTCCACCTTCCTGCCCATGTCCACCCCGGCATGATATGGATGGATGGGTTTATTTCCCTTGCTCCCGACCAGAACCATTTTTAATTCAGTTTCCTGTTATGCCATGATATGGACGCGCACGATGAACGGTATCGCGAGGTTCAATATTTCCGACCTTGGTGGTTCGTCCTCATCATACTCCTGTGCAGCGGTCTGGCCTGGTGGGGGGCGGTGTCGCAGCTCCTGCTCGGCGAACCCTGGGGCGACAACCCCGGCTCGGACGGGTTCATGATGGCCTTCTTCATCGGTTTCGGTATCATCTTCCCGGTGATCATGCTTAACATGCGCATGATCGTGACCGTCTCCGATGCGATCTACATCAAGGTCTGGCCTTTCATGCTCCGGCCCCGCGTGCTATCGCCGCATGACATCTTGTCCTACCAAACGATCGAGTACCACCCGCTGTCCGATTACGGTGGATGGGGGATCAAAGGGTCGGCCTCCGACCGGGTATACAGCGTGTCCGGAAATAAGGGGGTCAAATTCCATATGATCAACGGGAACATGGTCCTGGTCGGTTCCCTGAGGGCCGAACAGCTAAAGATGGCCGTGGACCTGATGCCGCGTCGGCCTGGCCTGCGATGAGGATCGTTAATGTCAGGCGCTGCTCTCCATCTTTTTAAACGTCACTCGCACGGCCACTTCGTTGTGCCGCAGGAAACCCGGTGTGAACGGGGAATTATAACGCAGAAGGAAAGGTCGTCCCACGACATCGAAGGCGGCCTCCTTCAGCTCGTTCTGGAGCTCCCTGGTCATCCTCTGGACGTCATCCCCTCCCGCCCGACCGCGGAAGCGCATCACGGCGAACAGGCCGCCCTCCTTCCTCTCCAACAATACGCGGGGGTCCTTGGGGCGGGGAGCGGTCTCCAATGAAAACTCGTTAGGAAGCAGGAAGGACAGATGCCCCTCGGAATCAGGTTCGGTCGGTTCCCCGGTGCGAGAGACCACCGGAGCGGTCATAGGGATCTCTTTCCCTTTATCGTTCTCGCCCTTAATGAATTGAAACAGCAGACGGAAGGATTCGTCCTCATCCATGTCGTACACTGATATCAAGACCATATCGCCGTATCGTCTCAGCTCGGCCTCGCCCAGATGTTTGACAACTTCGTACGGAATACTGCTGACCATGATCGACCCCCCGACCTCGTCCGTGGCTCGCGCCCCCTATCGATCGAGGTCTGAATGGAATATTCCTGGGGAGGTAAATAATCCTCGGTTTGCGCGCCCTCATTCCTTGGTCACGTCCACCAGCGGGGTCAGCTCCTCGACGGCGTGCATTAGGAAGTTCGCGTCCTCCATATGCAGGGTTATGGCCTTCTCCGGGCAGCCATGAGCGCAACGGGCGCAGCCCTTGCACATCTCCTGGTCTATCTCCGCCTTCCCGTCCACCAGGGTGATGGCCTTTACGTAACAACCTTCGGCGCACTTGCCGCAGCCGGTGCACTTCAGGCTGTCCACGCTCAGATGCACCCCGGGCAACCGTTTCATCTTGACGGATATCCCCGGGTCCAGCTGGGGAAGCATCTTCCACAGGCAGCAGCAGAGGCAGCAGTTGCATATGGTCATCAGTCCCTCCTTGGGCTTGGCCGAGGTCCACATGCTGTCGATCTTGTTCCGGCCGATCAAGTGCACCAACCCGGCCTCCTCACAGCGTCCCAGATGCGCCAGCGCTTCCTCCTTCGTCACCAGGCGGCCCAGGCGGAGGTCTATCTTAAGCACCGCCCTCCCCAGGAAAAGGCATCCAAGCTCACGAGGATAGTCTTGACAATGGGCCGAGGTGCGGCATATGCAATAGTTCATGATGAAGTGATTGTGAGAGCGCTCCACAAAATGCCGGACGACCTCCGAGGGCAGCACGGTGTCCTCCCTGCTCTGATCGGGCAGGTCCAAAGGGATATCCAAGATGCGACCGGGCATCTCCTTGGGCAGGACGTAGATGTCATCGCCCCCGAAAAATGTGTGGTCCATCATCCTACCCAATAAAGGTCAACGGGTGAGCTTGGCCAGCCTGAACCGGTGACGGAAACCGCCCTTGATGACGCGCACGTAGAGCATGGTGATGCGGCCCAAATGTCCACCTGCCAGGGAGATGGGGGATGGGACCTATAGAACAATTCCCTTGAGCGGCCGAACTATTGGCCACAAGATATGAAGATCCATTTCGATGATGATGGGAACAAGGGTCGCCGAGAATCGGCCGGCTTATGATGGAGGTTTAACGCTTATTAACTGGGAAGTCCATCCTCGCCCAGATGGACATCGAGGAAGTGGCCAAGGCACTGTCATCGGACACTCGTCTGAGGATACTAAAGATACTGGCCGACGGCGAAGCTTCGGCGGTCCATGTGTACAAGATGTATAACGAGAGGTTCCCCGAGCGCAAGGAGAGGACGACCATCTACCGTGAACTGGAGGTCCTCTACCGGTCCAATTTTCTGGTTAAGCTGTATAGGGACGAGAGCAAGGAGATCGTCTATCGTCTGGCGGCTCGCAGCATCAATCTGGACCTGATAAAACAGACCGCCTCCGCCGGGCCTTGAGGTCACCGACCTCTTGATTCACTTGCGTAGCACCAGTATCGCCGGAACGTTACTGGTTACATGGGAGCGTAACAAACCCTTATACCCCCGCATACGGTTGGCACTATCAGCGGTGTATGCCGCTACAAGGAGGAAATAATATGGTTAAAGTTGAATTGACCTTTGGCGTACCGGACAAGGTGGCTGAGGAAGTTAAGAAGAAGTTCCCGAACGAGAAGGACGCCCTGCGCGTGACCAAGGCTAACCCCAACTTCCCTCCGTACTACTCCGTGGGAGACCCCCGGGCCAAGCCTGAGGAGATCAGCGTCGACGGAAAGAAGTACTGGGTCTACCGCTGCTTCCAGGGCTGAACGAGCCCTCAATATTTTCCCGTCAAACCTCTTTTCTTATCCATTTCTCTGATCTGCTTTCAATACGGGATTATCATTTTACCCTCTAGACCTAATCTTGTACGATAATCCCCCATGACTTCCAGGTACGTGTTCGGTCCGGTGCCGTCCCGCAGGTTCGGGAGGTCACTGGGTGTCAATCCACTGCCGCGCAAGACCTGCAACTACTCCTGTGTCTATTGCCAATTGGGAAGGACCCCAAAATTGCAGACTAAAAGGCTGGCGCTCTACGATGCGGCGGAGGTCATCGCCGACGTGAAGAAGGCGGTCGATTCAGGGAACGAGATCGACTACGTGACCTTCATGGGTGATGGCGAACCGACCCTCGCCTCGAACCTGGGAGAGATGGTCGAGGGGGTGCGTAGGTTCTGGGGTGGAAGGATGGCCCTGATAACCAACGGTTCCATGTTCCGCCTGCCCGAGGTGCGGATGGCCGCCACGCATTTTGACGTGATATCACCCACGGTGTCCGCCGGGGATGAGCGGACCTTCCACCAGCTGCATCGGCCTTTAGGGTCACTGAGGTTGGACGATGTTCTGGAAGGCCTCCGGCTGTTCCGTGCGGAATATCGAGGACAGATATGGGTAGAGCTTATGTTGGTGCACGGGGTCAACGATTCGCTACCTGCGCTCCTGAACATACGGAAGGCGATGAAAGGCATTGGCGCCGACCGGGTCTACGTGAACGCTCCCATAAGGCCTCCGGCGGAAAGCTGGGTGCGGCCTCCTACCAAGGAGGCGCTTCGGCAGGTGTTCGACATCTTCCCGGAGGCCATCAACATGACCGGACCGGAGGAAGGCCCTTTCATCAGGAACGAGGGGGAGCGCGAGGCTGAACTAATCGAGATAGCCAAGAACCATCCCTTGCGCGAAGATCAAGCATTGGGCCTGCTGGCCTTCGCCATGGGGGAGGAGTATGCCCGGGAATGCCTTCAAAGGATAGTGAGTGCGGGAAGGTTAGAGGTCAAGGATTATTCCGGAACAAAGTTCTACAGAGTGCCTCTGGGGCGGAAGGATGGCCATGATGAATAAGCGCTCCGCTCTTTGAAAAGGTTCAAGCCAGGCACCTATTCTTTGAAATAATCTGTTCGGCCATATCCCCCCAGTTGGGTGAGCCCGGTTGGTCGAAGTGCGTCTGTTGTCCATGACCAAGAAGGAGTTCGAGGTCATGATGGAAGGGAACGTAGGTCGATACGCCGACGAGAACGTTAAAGCAGGCTATTGGTCGTCATACAACGCCCTGGAAAGGTCCAGGGAAGCCATCGAGCACCTCCTGCCTAACGGCCTCCACACCGAAGGCCATCATTTCTATACCGCCAAGGATGCCGACCTAGATATCCCGGTGGGACACATATGGATGCGGGTCGAGCCCGGGGAAGTTAGAAGGGGCTTTATTTTCGCCCTTTTCGTCGAGGAAGGGTTCCGCGGACGGGGGTACGGGAGGGCTATGATGGATGCGCTCGAAACTAAAGCTCGCCGTATGAAGATCGAATCCTTGGCGCTTCACGTGTTCGCCTACAACCGTGTGGCCAGACACCTATACGAATCACTGGGCTACGATACAAAGAGCCTGAACATGCAAAAAAAGATCTGAGGCGCGCTCCTTCGACCGTTCGGGCTCAGACCTTACTGATGTCCTTGAACTGCCAGCCGAATATCGTCACGAAACAGTTCCACAGGTCGACCGAGCGGTCCTTGTACTTCGAACCGAACATGAGCTGGCAATCGAAGTCCTTCGAGTCGTCCATTAGCGCCACGTGATCGTACCTCCAATCCTCTACCAGCAGGTAGGCGATGAAGGCTGCGTACGGGTGGGTGGTCGGGTCGGCCGCGTCCACGGGTATGTGCTCCGGCACCACGAACTCTTTCTTGGTATGATTGAACAATCCGTATCTTACTCCCATTTCCTCACCTCGTTCTTCCGATCAACCAATGGCAGGTCCTTGATAATTAATATGTCCCTGATAGGTCGAGAGGACCGGGCTCAAGGTTAAATCACGCCTTTGGCATCCCTTATCACCATGCGCTGCACACATTGCACCAAATGCTGCCTGGACACTCAGATGGAGCTGTGCCAGGCGGACATATCCAGGCTGGTGCGGCGTGGACACTCCGAGAGGGAGTTCCTGATCATGGGCCAGGACCGCATACCACGGCTCAGGAACGTGGACGGTCACTGCTTTTTCTTCGACCCCAATAATAAACGCTGCCGGGAATACGCCGCCCGACCGCTCGGTTGCGGCATATATCCGGTGAACCTGACGGAGGAGGGCGATATCATCATCGATGACCTGTGCCCGGAAGGCCGAACTCTTACTAAAGAGGAGATCCAGGAGAAAGGAAAACGTCTGCGCAGACTGCTGGATACGATAGACGCTGAGGCGATCAAGAGGTCGGGTCAGATGTCCCCGTGATTTAATACGACTCATCATTTTGAAGGAGCATAATTCTATAAACGAGACCAGGTGCATCTCCTCAGGGATGCTGGCATCTATCTTCGGAACGCCGGGCTGCGGAAAGACCGTCTTCCTCGGCCTTCTCTACGAGACCATGGTCCAATTCACCAACTCCCCGGAGAACGAAGGCCCAGGCGAGATGCGCTTCACCATGGAACCTCAGGAGACCAAGGCTTTCGGCGACATTCGTCTGGACCTCCTGTCAGGCAAATGGCCATCTCCGACGAGCGCGGACCTCATCTCGCATTGCAGGATGGAAATTGGCTTCCGTAAAGGGAACTTCCTCGGCCTACTCTCTTCCCAGGATTTCGAGGCCATATCCATCCAGAACCTCGACATCGGACCAAGGGATGCGAGAGCTCTCCAAGAGACCTCATTTTTCCAGGAGGCCATGGCATCAGGCGATCTCAGCGGGAACATCGACATCGGCTCTTTCAGCGAGTCGTTCCGGGATGCACTGGAATGCGATGTCCTCGTCCTTCCCTTAGATAGTGATGTCCTGCCAACGGAGAACGGTCTCCCACTCGCCCAGGTCAAGGAGGTCGATGCCATGTACACCACCATCGTCGGGGCGATCAAAAGGCATGAACTAAGGCGGAACGGAGATAGAAGAGGACCGGTCCGGATCCAACCGGTCATTTTCCTCATCAGATCCGAACCGGAGCGGGGCCAGAGCGATGACCTTACATCGGATTCTAGGACCGGAATTGTAGAAAAGGTGATCAGGCAGCATCTACCCATGACCGTCAGCTCGATAGAGGAAGGCCAGACCGGCAAGGTCCGGTTCGAAAAGATCAAGACCTACGACAGCTGGCTGCGAACGGAGGCCAACGAGGGCGGTGTTCAAATCCCAGCGTACAGGACGGGCCAAGGCCAGGTCGGTCTGGACTACTCCTACGAGGAGCACGTCTCCTTCATCAAATTATTAAGTAAGACCGTTCGTAGGAAATGACGATCGATAGCCGTTCGTCGATCGCGAGGAATTGCGGTCCAAGAAGATCATCGGCATTCAGCTCGGGCTTTGCGGTCTCTGAGGTTTTTCGGCGGGAAGGAAGCGACGGCAGGCCGGGCAATAACGGTCGGCCAATCCCGCCTTCGCCCCACAGTACGGGCACACCCGGTACTGCTGACCAGAACATCTGGCACAGCCCGAACCGTCCAGTGGCAGTCTGGAACCGCAGCGGGTGCAGAACACGGCCTTCTCCGGAAAGGGCGACGGTTTGGGATTCATCTTCCTGACCACTTCCGCGGGCGGTGATGGCCTCGGAGTCGGAATAGCTATCGGGGGAAGCGATGACGTCCTGGCCTTCATCATCGCCTGGAGGTGGGCCATCTCAGTCGGGTTCTCCTCCACGTTGCCAGCTATGGTACGGATCAGTTCCTGTATCTCCCGGATGCGCCGCGCCTCTTGCGCCCTGTCGACCTTTCTAACACCGAAGAGATCCAATCCCATGCTGATCAATTTCCGCAACCCGATACAGGCCAGACACCGAATGTCAGTACCGGTTATTCATCGTTACGTTCTTCAATCCATCCCTATAACGACCGTTGGGGACGGCCGAAACGTAGCCCGGCATGATCACCTTGCATTTTTAGGGCCGGTCTGGCCTCGAGCCCATTTTTCCACTCGAGCATTGAAAATATATTTAACCTCAACAGCCGCTCACAACCATCATGCCGGTCGCAATTTTCGGGGACAGGTCCTGCGGGAAGACCATCTTCCTAAGCCTGCTGTACGAGTCACAGGTTCGTTTAACCAACTCAGAGGATAACGTAGGGGCCGGGGAGTTCCGTTTCACCACCGACCCTTCTTTCACCAGCATATTCGGCAATCACCGCACCAACCTCTCCAAGGGGCAATGGGCCGACGCCACGCTGAAGGGCAACATGTCCAAGTACAAGTTCAAGTACGGTTACCGCAGGTTGCTTTCGCTGGGCTCCGAGGCCTCATCCCGCTTCGACATCATGGACTTCACCGTCTACGATATCGCCGGTGAGGACCTGGACATCCTGCGCTCGTTGGAACAGTATCGCGAGTCCATATCTACCGGCACCTACAAGGGCGAGTTCAACTTCGAGTCGCTGAGCTCGTCCTTCCAGGAGCTGCTCAAATGCAACGTGCTGGTGTTCCTCATCGACCTCAGCAAGATCAATGCCGAGGCCAGGTCGGAACGCTTCATCGAGATGCGCAACTATGACGTGTTCATGGCCACGCTCATATCCGCAGTTTCCAAGTACAAATCGATGGTCTACGACAAGGACGAGGATAAGGCCAAGATATACCCGGTCTTCGTCCTGACCAAGTTCGACCTCCTGGACAAGGAGATCATCAAGATGAACGGATGGCCGGACTCCTTCGAAGGCCTGACCTCCGAGAAGCGGGGGCTGCGCGGAATCTTCAAGGACAAGGAGTTCACCAAGGAAGATTACGCCAAGACCATCCTGATGAAGTACTACAAGGACACCATGGCCCTGTCCAAGGGGGCGGCCATCGCCAACGTCTCCTTCGATAAGTCAGCCTACTTCTTCAGCGAGATCCGCACCGAACAGAACGAGGACGGTGAGATCATTCCCCGCCTGATATCCGTCAAGGGCAGCCACGAGCTCGATTACTCCTACACTGAGTACCGCGCCTTCATCGAGCGGTTCCGGGAGATAGCCCGCAAGATGCCAGACGAAGTGAAGGAGGAGCAGGAGTTCAGGGGCGTCAAGGGATGAGCACCACCCAGGTGGAGCACTTCATCTACGGTCCAGTCCCTAAAAAGGGGTACGCCAAGCGCGCCCGGTCCGAGAACATTAACCCGGAGGAGTACGAGCGATTCCTCACCTACTACATTCCGATAGACCCGGCTTACGTGAAGACCGATGACATAATGCATTCCGAGGCCAGATTGGTGGCCTCCTCGCCCTCGCACGACGCGGTGTACTTCTCCAAGATAATGAGGCGCAGCAAGTTGGATGAGAAGGGCCGCAGCGGGATCCTCACCCATACCTTGCTCGTACCGAGGAAGGACCTGGTGGACGGGCTGTCCTATTACGATGTGGAGAAGGCCGTGGCCGACCATGAGGCTGCCAAAGGAATTCCCATCGGTGAAATGGAACCTTTGGAGATCAACTGGGAGCCGGTCCCCTTCGAGAGGGAGATCGAAGGGTTGCGCCTGCTGATATCCAAGGAGACCCTGAACCGATTGGTGGACGGTTACTCCAAGGACCCCAAGGTGAAGTTCGTCATAACCTGCCGCGGAACGGAACAGCGGGACCGCATCAGGCTCGGATATATGCTGTCGAAGTTCCTGGACATCAACCTGGGTCTGGTGCCGATATCCTTCCTCAGCGAACCACCGCTATCCCTGCAGGACACCCAGTGCAATCTGGTGCTTACCAACTTGCCGCTCACCATACCTCAGAAGGGTTGGAGGGCTGTGAGCTCTTTGGTGGACGCCTCGCCCAATTCCACTGCCAGCAGCTCGGCCAAGGCCAAGGAGCTCATAGACAGAATGTACTCAGCCTGAGACGATGCGGAAAACGGCCGCCACGGCCTTCCCCTTCTCGTCCTTTTTGACGCTCTTCTCCACCAGCAGGGAGAACCTATCGCCGTCCATCTCCCCCTCCACGGTCCATGATTTCCTGGAACGTTCCTGGCGCTTGATCTCGCCCGAGGCTATCTGCATGGCGCCGATCAGGTTCTCGATGTTCGAGCTGCCTACGCTGCCGTCGATATCGAGCTCCACCGAGCGGTCCTTGGTGAAACCGAGTCGATGGAGCAGCTTGGCGCATCTCTTGGTGTAATCCTCGCCGATGAAACCGTTCTCCTCGAACCACGATTCCCAGTCCACGGTACGGTCGTAGTGCATGGCCAGCAGCGCCTTGAACAGATTGGCGTAGCCATCGGCCTTGACGTAGCCGGGGTCGTTCTGGGCCATCCCGGTCAGGTCTATGGGGCTTCTGCTCCTAACGAAGACCGACAAGCATACCGCCCATTGGTCCACCGACCCCGATACGACCAGTTCAAGAGGGTCGAACGATGATGGCGCTCGGGGCGGAACAGGCGGAGCGGTCGGTTGCGCGTAACGCATCTCGTTAGGGGTGACGGCCTGAACGAACTGGACGACCTGGGCCGGCGGCTCGACCTTCAGGGAGAACCCTTTATTGATGTTGATGAGGCGCGAGTCGTTCTCCACCACCGCCTCGATCTCCACGGCTATGTCCCCCTCGACCTTGGGGATGACGTTGAGCTGGCACTTCCTCTTGTCACTCGGTTTCATTTCCCCCTTGAAGAAATCCAGCACGCGGATGGTGGCCTGGGGTGACCTGCCTATTATCGAATCGATATGGAACGGGAAGGAGCTGTTGTTATGCAGAACGAGCGATAGCGTGGTCCCCCTGCCCAATGGTATCTCGGGGTCGGGGACCTCCAGCAACAGTCCGATCTCGATATGGTCGGCCAGGTCCTGGTCCACCAGTTCCTCCAGCCGAGCCAGTACCGGCTGGCATTGTTCGAACTCCCCCTCCTTTAAAAGATCGTAAAGTTGCGCTTCCAGGCGCCTCTCCTCGTCGCCGAAATGATAAGAGCCCATACGGTTCCATTTCGCGGTGAACGAGTTGTAACGGCGGGCCACCTCGCATTCCTCTTCGAAGGACCTGCGAGCCTTGTGCATGGTCCGCAAGGCCCAGAGGACATTGGTGCCCAATTGGTCAGCGGCCTCTACCATCAGGACCCTTCCGTAATGATAGCTGCCATGGACCTGGTTCTTGATCTTGACGATCCGAGCCATCTCCTCCAAGATCTGGTCCAGCGGATCGTCCAATATAGGCATATGCATCCTCCGAAGGCGTGGTGAAGCTACGAGCCACGATGTCCAGTTCCATCGGTTCTGACATAAAAAAACCCTTTGGTCCTCGAGAACATTATTAGAAAAACGTTATTCAGCGATCTGCCAGGTATGAGAACTTGATAGAATAAAGTAAAAAATGGTTTATTTGGGGCTTGCGCCCCAGAAAGGTTTAGCACCTAAGTGCTTAGAACCGGTCCTTCGGCTTGTGCTTCTGGAAGCAGTCCCTGCAATAGACAGGCCTGCCCTCAGTCGGTTTAAAAGGTACCTGAGTCGCTGCTCCGCAGTCGGAACAAACAACGTCGTGCATCTCGCGGGGGCCATCGTTTCTTGGGCGGTTGTATCCGCCGGAATTACCTCTGTTTCCGTACATTACTAAACTACCTACTGTTGTTATATCTCGCTTCCTTGCGGTTGCGGGATAGTATGGCCATATATCCTCTACTATTTAAGAGGATGGGGCTTAACCATTTTGAAAGATTTAGCCGGTCAAAGAAAAAAATCAGCAGGTAAGATCTTCGTTTTCAGCGGGTGTCCAGGATAATTAATTAGAGAATATCTTAGATAGGAATTATCGTATATCATTAATCAACGTTAAGGAGATCATTCCATGAGATCATTGGTAGTATACGACAGCGTCTATGGCAACACCAAGCAGGTGGCTGAAGCGATCGCGGAACAGATCAAGGCCGATGGCAACGAGGCCGTCCTGATCAACCTGAAGGAGAACGCCAAGCCCGCTCTGGACGGTGACATGATGTTCTTGGGCTCTCCCACTCGCTGGTTCAAAATGACCTCCGAGGCCAAGAACTTCGTCAATGGCATGAAGGCCTTAGGTTGGAAGGACCAGCCCATCGTCATGTTCGACACCATGATGGGCGTGCCCGAGGATATGTCTGAAAGGAACAAGGGTTCCTGGGCCACCAAGGGCGCCGCCCCCAAGCTGCGGGACCTGGCCAAGGATGAGGGGCTCAAAGCCCTGGACGAGGTTTTGCACATCGGCGTCACCGGGCTGAAGGGACCGTTGACCGCCACGGCCAAGGAAGAGGCCAAGAATTACGCCCATCAGGTACAAGCCACGTTGAAGAAGTGACCTACCGAAAATTGAAACCATTTCCTTTTTTATTTCAAACGGGCCAGATGCAGAAGGATATGAATGGGAGTGCGGGCGTCGGCCCGTGCGTTATTGCAGAGCCAGTATGTATATTTTGAATTTCAATCAAATCGGGATAAACCCATTTTTTATTCAATATATCTTTACTGAATTCTTAACTATCAATATCATATCACAACCATTGTGATTTGAAATAATATGGGCACTTATGTTTATGATCATTTTTTTTCTTCAACAAAGAATAGAGCTGAGTTAGACCATTTATTGATTTTCGAACGTGTTTTTGGGATCGTTTTATTAAAAGTTTCAATAACCATAATATGTCAAAAAAAGTTATTGTTTATAGTAAAGTTTGTGGGAGTTGGACTAGTGAAACCCGTAAACAGATATACATCGAATGAATTTCACGATTGGCAAAGAATGAACCTACCTGGCAGCTTCGTCATGCAGGACGTTGATACCTGGGTACTAGTTTGGTCTGGCTCAAATACGAGTTTTGAGCCCATGGGCCTTGTCGAACTGAAACGGTCAACCGCAGCACCTATCGTATGGACTCCCTACGAAGCCGATTTGCCAAACTATCTGGCGCTGAAAAAACTGGCGGACAAGGCAAGCCTGCCATTGTGGGTAGTCTATTTTATGAAGGACCAGGTTATAACGGACACATCACAATTTCACCTGTTTAAAATCACCAAGATCGATGCAAATGCATCTGCCGGGAAGAAGATCGAATATGTACACAAGGTGGTAACTGCTGCAGATTTCAGGAAAGGATTTCCAACGGTGATGCCATAGAGTGCAGCCCATCAATGTTAGTCTTATGGGGCGTTGCAATATTTCAACGCCCGGCCTTTATATCCACGCTCCGATTAAATTATCTCACGTTATCAAGGACTGAACCCGTCGGTTCATTATCAGATCCAGGAAATGATAAACAATAATAATATCACTGATTGGCATTTCACCACGATGTCTGAGTTTTTTAAAGTCTTGTTGGATGTTCTGAAACAAGACGAGGGGTTCTTTTCTGCGGAGGAGGGGAAGGGGATAGATGAGAGACTGCTTAGGAACGCGGTCTATGAATCTGCCATGAAGATGGACCCCGATCTCATTCGGATCCTATATGGTAATGAGAATACGAGAGCGCGTTTCTTCAAAAAGGTCGACGATGTCGTGATTTTCGACAAGATTGAGTTCGGTTGGGTGGTCTACAACAGACAGATCCTTCCGGACTCATACACGCGTTTCAAGACCAACATCGGGCTTGGCGATAGCAATGACCGCCTGATCGCGCCGCGGGAAGATGTGGTCCTCCTCTTCCCGTACAAGGACTGTGTACTGGAAGGAGGACAGACGAAGGAAGAACAGAAGAAAGATGAGATTTTTTACAATGCGACACTTGCCCCGGATGAGATAGATAGGTTGCTCGCCCCGAAGGTATTCACGAACGCAACGAAATTCTTCATGGAAGGTGCTGAGCCCGTTTCTGAGATCAAGGACTCCGACAATCTGATTATTAAAGGCAACAACCTACTGGCGATATCATCTTTGCTGAGAAGATATGAAGGGAGGGTCAAGTGCATCGTCGCTGATCCGCCATACAACACGGAAAATGACAGTTTCAATTATAATGATTCTTTCAATCACTCCACCTGGTTAGCATTCATCAAGAACCGTTTGGAGCTGATGAGGCGGCTGTTATCGGATGACGGCAGCATTTGGATGTGCATCGATGAAAAGGAAGTCCATTACCTGAAGGTCCTTTGCGACGAAATCTTCGGACGGGAAAACTATGTCATCCAGATCTCGATTCAAAGAGGGGGGACGACCGGGCATAAGGCAATCAATCCAGCCCCCGTACAAGTTTGTGATCTGGTCATTGCCTATGCAAAAGACAAAAGTAAGTGGAAATTTCAGCCGGTATATTGCGAAAGGGAATACGATAAGGCATATTCCCAATTCATATTGAATTTTGAAGATGGTTACGAGAATTGGAAATTCTCACCCCTGAACGATGTTCTGGGCGAAAGAAAACTGACGATCGAATCGGCCCTGCAGAAATTTCCGGAAAGGATAATCAGATTCGCCCAGCCAGATTATGATGGCATTGGCCAGGAAACGAGGGACCTGATAGATATATCCAGGAACGAGCCGACCAAGATATTCTGTCAAAAGCGCACAGGTTATCCCGATATTTACCTCGTCGACGGAGATCGAATCCTATTCTACATTGATAAAATGAGGGAGATAAACGGGAAATACGTTACCGCCGAGCTCGTGACAAACATATGGACCGACATGAAATACCAAGGTATTGCAAAAGAGGGGGGAGTCGTGTTCAAGAAAGGGAAAAAGCCCGAGGCACAAATCAAGAGGATTTTCGATATGTGCACAAAGCCGGGAGACCTGGTTCTGGACCCGTTCCTCGGATCGGGAACGACTGCCGCGGTCGCACACAAAATGGGTCTCAGATATATCGGAATAGAACAATTGGATTATGGCGAGAACGACTCCGTATCCAGGCTCAAGAACGTAATTAAGGGAGACAAATCGGGGATTTCAAAGATCACGAATTGGCAAGGCGGGGGGTCATTCGTCTATTGCGAACTGTCGAAGATCAACCAGAAGTTCGTGGACCGCATTACAGCCGCATCGTCGGATTCAGAGTTGTCGAAAATCTATGATGATGCGATATCAACGGCGTTTATCAGCACTAAAATTAAACTCGGGGACCTCGACAAGAATGCCGTGAATTTCAAAGGGTTGACCGTTGAGAACAAAAAACTTGCCCTGATGGATCTCCTGGACATGAATATGCTATACGTCAATTATTCGGATATCGATGATGAGACGAATGAAATTAAGTCCATGGATAAATCGTTCAACCGCAGTTTCTACGGGGATTGAGGATGTTCCTTTATGAGCAGATCGAACAGTCAAAGAATTTCGGCGCATATCAGAACCTGCCAAGTTACCTGCCCCAAAATCTGAACCGAGGGTTGCAGATCCGCCCATACCAAGAAAGTGCCTTCTGCAATTTCATTACCTACTTTGAGAACGAAAGGCTCCGGAGGCGCCCGACCCAAACGCTATTCCACATGGCCACCGGATCGGGAAAGACCCTCGTTATGGCCGGATTGATGCTGTACCTTTACAAAAAGGGGTATCGCAATTTCTTGTTCTTCGTGAACCTTGATAACATCGTTCAGAAAACAAAAGACAATTTTCTGAACCCCCTTTCGTCGAAATATCTGTTTGGTGATCGGCTGATTGTCGATGGTGAGGAGATACATGTCAAGGAGGTGTCGAACTTTCAGGAGTCCTCAGGTAACTCGATTAATGTCTGTTTCTCTACCATTCAGGGCCTTCACTCCAACCTTACCAATTTCAGGGAGAATTCGATAACCTTTGATGACTTCAGGGAGAGGAATATCGTATTCATCTCCGATGAGGCCCATCACATTAATGCTGATACCAAGAAGGGAGGAAAAAGGGACCCCGAGACGATTTCCTGGGAGGAGGTCGTCAACCGTATGTATCATACGAATCCGGACAACGTCCTTTTGGAGTTCACCGCCACATGCGAGATTCAAAATCCAATGATCAAGAGAGAATACGAGGATAAGATTGTTTACGAATATCCATTGAGAAAATTCCGGGAGGACGGATTCTCGAAAGAGGTCAAGACGCTACAGAGTCACATTCCCCTCATCGACAGGATGATCCAAGCAACCCTCTTGAGTCAATATCGAATGAAACTTTTTCAGGATTTCAGACTCAACATCAAACCTGTAATGCTCTTCAAAGCAAGGACCGTAAATGAATCGAAGGCGAGCATGAAGACATACTTAGAAACGATTTCAAGCATCGACGGAAAGAAATTGAGCTCGCTGGCTGGAACGGCGTCCGAACCGACGATACGGGCAATGTACGATTATTTTGAAAGGAACGGCATCACCTTCGACCAATTGGCCCAAGAACTTAGGGAGGACTTCAGCGCCGAACACTGCATTTCCGTGAACGATAATGCGGAGGCTCAGGAAAGACAGATTATCGTAAATTCCCTCGAGGACAGGAATAACCCATTCCGCGCAGTATTCGAAGTGAAGAAGCTCGATGAGGGCTGGGATGTGCTGAACCTGTTCGATATAGTTAGGTTATACGAGACGCGGGATGCAAAAGCGGGGAAACCTGGGGGTTACACGATAGCGGAAGCTCAACTGATAGGCAGAGGGGCACGCTATTGTCCGTTTAATATCGATCCAGAACAGGACAAGTACAAACGCAAGTTCGATAATGATCTGGACCACCCCCTCAGGGTCTGTGAGGAACTATACTATCATTGCCAATACGATTCAAAATACATTACCGAATTGCACACCGCCCTCAGAGAAACGGGAATCATGGCGCAAAACGTGGTCGACCGTCAATATCGGCTGAAGGACGGATTCCGGAACGACGATCTTTACCGTTCAGGCCTGGTCTTCACCAATGAACGAACAGCGAAGAGTCGAAAGGATGTTAATGGACTGCTGCCTTCCATCAGAGATACCTCATACCGATTCAGCACCTATTCCGGGATTACGGTCGTTGATTCCATCCTCGAGGAGGAGACGAATCAGGAGGTCCCAAGGCAAGGATTCAGTTACAGCATCACAATCCGGCAGATTGCGGAGATCAACTACAACATCGTTCACCGAGCATTGAGGAAATATAGTGGCTTCAATTTTAAAACGCTCCTCTCTCACTTCCCGAATCTGAGATCTATGCAGCAATTCATCACCGATCCGTCCTACCTCGGCGAAATAAGCCTGGTCATGATTGGTCCCGACGAACAAATCTCAGTGGACGATTACTACAGGGCATGTGTCCATACGTTTGGTAAGATAGAGACAGAACTGGCGAACGTGCAGGATACCTACATCGGTACGACGGAGTTCGTCGGAAGGCAGTTCAGCGAGGTCTTCAGAGACAAACGGGTACATTATACGGACCCGACCGGATTTGGTCAGGGCATTTCGCAGAGCGATCCGAACGTGCCTCAGGAAATGAGGCTGGACCTATCATCGGAGGACTGGTTCGTGTTCCAGGACAATTATGGAACGAGCGAGGAAAAGTCGTTCGTGGCCTATTTCAGTCAGGCGATAGGATGGCTGAGGTCAAAATACGATAAGGTATATTTGGTCAGAAACGAAAGACAGCTTCACATCTACTCATTCTCTGACGGTGAACGCTTCGAACCCGATTATCTGTTGTTCCTGCAAACAAACAGGCCAGATAAATCGTATGAACAGCTGCAGATTTTCGTTGAACCGAAGGGTGACCACCTCATAGAGTCCGATGCTTGGAAAGAAAAATTTCTATTGGAGATCGAAACAAGGCATGTCCCTGTAAGAAAATTCATTGATGACAATAAATATTGCGTCTGGGGATTCCCATTCTACAATCGGAATAAGAGAATGAAAGAATTCTCCGAGGCGATAAATCGCCTTAAGATCAGAAGCTAAGACCCCAAGGATCCACAAAATGTCAGGCAGGACCGTGATAATAATAGATTCAATAGCTATGACGGGGCATTGCGCGTCATTGTTATAGGATGCCCTCATTGCAGTCATCGGCTCGCTAAAGGGATGACGAAGTGTCCGAATTGTGGTCAGTTAGTGCCAGCCAATCCATATGGGATTTAATTATACTTCCAATAATACAAACCAAAGTATTTTGTTACGGCATGGAAATATGATTTTACGACCTCGAACCGGATCTTATAGTTGATAACGTTCGATTTCAATGGGCGGGGAAGCCCAATGGAGGGGAATCATGCCACGAAATTTCATTCCGAATGAGGCTCAACAGAGAGTAATAGACGTCGTAAATGGGCCAATCCAGGTAATCGCATGCGCAGGGTCAGGGAAGACGGCAACCGTATCACGAAGAATCGCGGAGATGGTGAGAAGCGGAATCGACAGGGATTCTATTGTTGCCTTCACTTTCACAGAGAAAGCGGCGGAGGAACTCAAGCTTCGGATCCGCCAAGAAATGGGCCGAATCAATCCAGAGAACCCTATCCTTAGGGACATGTACGTAGGCACGATCCATTCTTTCTGCAGGAAAATACTCAAAGAATATGATCCGCCGACCACGAGCTATGATATCATCGACAGGAATCACCTCGCGGCCTTCATCCTTCAGCACTACGGAAGGTTGGCCCTTTGGAACGTGTATTCGGGTGACAAATTCAGAATCGTACAGGGATTCATCAACGACTTCAACATAATGAGGAGGGAGCTACTTGAAAACCAATTACGGTCATCAACACTAAGGTCGTCAACCGAATTCGCCAGAGTATATGATGAGCTCAGACGACTGCTCAATGAATATCATTTCCTAGATTTTGAGGAACTGATCAACCGGACCATACGGCTGTTAGAGGGCAATGCTGAAGCCATGGCCAAAGTCAGGGATAGATATCGGTACTACACGGTCGACGAGTATCAGGACATTGATACTTCCCAGGAGAGGCTGATCGGCCTGCTTGCTGGCCCGAACCGCAATCTTTGCGTCGTAGGTGACGACGATCAGTCGATATACAAATGGAGGGGTGCGAGGGTCAGTAATTTCCTGACATTTAACCAGAGATACGGCGGCGCCTCAGAGCGGTTGGAATACAATTACAGATCGACGAAGGGCGTGGTTGACCTTGCACGAACATTCATCTCAACAAACCAGAATAGACTACCCAAACAGATGACCACAGACCTGGAAGGCGACCTGGGTGACCTATATATGGTCCGGTTCGGGACTGAAACTGAGGAGCTGGATTTTTCCTGCGACAAGATTAGGAATTTGGTCGATGTGGTTCTGACGGACGCCGACGGAAACCGTTCTTCCATCAGATACGGGGACATCGCAGTTCTCTTTAGACGGAAGGAGGACATGGGGGCCTGGATAAACAGATTCGAACAGCTTGGACTGCCATTCACCGTGAAGGGTAGGGATACTCTTTTCCTAAGGCCTGAAACCAATATGATAAGGTACGGATTCGCGTTCATGGCAACGGGGGTGCCGGGGAAAAATGTTCAAATCTTGGACGACAGGCCCGGAATAAACAATCCCACCACATTCCAGGTGTCCGAGGCCGACATTCGGACAATTATCAACACCTGCCCCTCACCGATTCGGGAAAACGCGGACAGAATTATCAGATACCTTAATGGAAGGAGGACATGGTTTGCTAACCCCTCTTCGAGGAGGATACAGCCTCAGGAGATTCTTCAGGGGTTCATCGCCTCGATGGGGTTTGATACGGTGGACCTCCGTGATCCGAGGATCGAGGCCATCATGTACGACATAGGTGAGGTGAGCAACCTCTTCATGGAGTTCGAGACCGTCCGCAGGCTGATATTTCCCGATGAGATCATCGACCTGGTGGAGTTCACCGAATGGGCCTATGACCATGCGGATTGTTCAGGCCAAACGCAAACTGCGATCGACGCCATCAGTATGATGACGATACATGGGGCCAAGGGGACTGAATTCCCGGCCGTATTCGTGCCGTCGCTGACGACCATTAAGCTGGGACGCACGACCCCAAACAGATTCGGCGCACCTCCGGGGTCATTGGGCGCTATATTTGACTACGGTGTATATGATGCCGGAGCCGAGGAAATCAGGAGGCTGCTTTATGTGGCCATAACCCGTTCCAAGAAATTCCTGTCCCTTTCGACAGCGCTCCAAAACATCGGTTATACCAACAACCAGAGACCACATTCGTTCTTCATCGAATTGGAGGCGCAGAACCAAGGGGCAGCCCTGAATTCACCTATGGCGGATCCAACTGCGAGGGAGAGGGCGCAACTGCCCCCGGACGGGTCCAGCTACCTTTACCCGACCTCGTACAGCGAACTACGGTACTTCATCAACTGCCCCTATGATTTCATGATGAGGAACCTATTCAAATTGAGGCCGATGATTGACAGCTCTTTCGGATATGGATCGGCGGTTCACAACGTCCTAAGAAGGCTGCACAAAGAGTACGAGGACGGTGGAGGTCTGATGCCCTCTGCCACCCAGATAGCTGCCATGGTTGAAGACCCGGACACATTCTATCTTAGGTATTCAGCTGGCTCGGTCGAGGCAGGGTTGAAACAGGCAGCCAAACGGGTGATCACGAGCTATGTAGCGAGCTATGGGGCAGATATCGGCAAAACATTCCGTGCGGAGGTCCCGTTCGAATTTCCTATAGATGACCCCACCACCGGTGGAACGGCATTGGTTTCCGGTTCGATCGACCTCATGGAAAGAAAGAACGCCCGTGGGGAGGTGACGGAAGTGGACGTAGTCGATTTCAAAACCTCAGAGAGCCCGACATTGGCTTGGGATTCCAGGGTGAGGGATGCTGAATTCCAGATCAGACTTTACGCGAAAGCCACCCAGACCAATATGGACATCAGGACGGCGCGCGGTTTCGTCCATTACCTGAACGACGGTGCTAGGATTCCAGTGGATGTGAGTGATATGGCCCTGAACCAGGTCGAGACTGCGGTTGTCCGTTCGACCAGGGGCATTGTCAATCGACAATTCGTGCCTTCCCCGACCCAAGACAAATGTCCAGAGTGTGATCACAGGGACCTCTGTCGCTTCAAGGCAATAAGACCGCCGGCAATTTAATATCCGAGATGTATTATACACCTATGGCCAGTCCAATCCCATGCACATATGAAGCGATTGACCTATTCTGCGGCGCTGGTGGAACATCCCTAGGTTTCAAACAGGCCGGATTCAACCTTCGGCTGGGTGTCGATATAGATGTAGCCAGCCTGACCACTTACACTAACAACATCAAATCCAAGACGTTTGTCAGCGACCTGTTTAAATCAGGAGCCGAGGAGATACTGGATAAGTCTGGCCTAATGTCAGGCGAGACGACGACGATTCTTGGATGCCCTCCGTGTCAGGGGTTCAGCTCCCTTGGAACAATGGACGAAGAAGACCCAAGGAACGGACTGGTCGGCAAGTTCGTCGACGTAGTTGCCGGAGTAAGGCCGGATTTCTTTACTTTTGAGAACGTCCCAGGGGTGGCCGACCACGACAAGTATTTCGGATCGATGATAAGGCGACTCCAGAGGCGGGGTTACTCCTTGAAGTTCACGGTAGTCGACATGAGGGATTATGGAGTTCCCCAGAGAAGGGCCCGGCTTGTCTGCGTAGGTGGCAGAGACAAGAAAGCCATGAAAAGATTCCATTTTCCTGAGCCAACGCATCACGTTACAGGAGCTGGCGGGCTTAGAAACTGGGCAACGGTCCGTGAGACGATATCGGATCTTCCCGAAATCAGGCCTTGGGAAAGCTCGAAAATCCCGAACCACAAAGTCGGAAGGCATGGCCCGTTGATAAGTGAGCGGATCCTTCACATCCCGGTTAATGGGGGGAGCAGGTCGGACCTGCCCAAAAGGCTCCAATATGGCTGCCATAGCAGAACAGATGGTTTCAAGGACGTCCTGGGTCGCATGAATTGGGACGAGCCGTCACCGACCATTACGACCGGTTGCTTCAACCCGACCAAGGGCAGATTTCTTCATCCCGAACAGGACCGGGAGATATCCATGAGAGAGGCCGCGCGACTCCAAACCTTTCCCGATACATTCATCTTCCCGGAGGCCACGACCATCGCCGCAAGGCAGATAGGTAATGCGTTTCCCCCCCTTTTCGCCGGTCTTCTCGCCGAAAGAATCAAGACGGCGTCCAACCCCAAAGGCAACCGTAGATGATGGAATATAGACCAAGACCGAAAGAAATGGTGAGTCGGAACATGTCCCGTATCCGATCAAAGGACACGGGATTGGAAAGGGCTCTCGGATCTGCCATGTTCGCGTCCGGATTGAGGTATCGGAAACATTACAAGATAACCGGGACCCCGGACTTCGTCTTCCCCCTGCAGAAGGTGGCCGTATTTTGCGATAGCTCATTCTGGCACGGACGGGATTGGGACAATACTAAATCTCGGATCAAGGTTAGGCAGGAGTTCTGGATTCGGAAGATCGAGAAGAATATTGAACGTGACCATAAAGTCAACGAACAGCTTGAATCTGAAGGTTGGGTCGTCCTGAGATTCTGGGATGACCGGATTAATTCCGACCCAGAAGGATGCGTGAGAATGATCAAGGAAGGTGTCGAAGCTCGAAAGCATCATTATCCTGCTAAGATTGAATCTCCCTATCATTAAATATCATCGTTTGATGATTCTGTTCTCGAATTGGCCAAAGCCTCAGCTCACTTTCGGAAACCTCCCCTGCGCGTAGCCGGACCTTTCTTCAACTTCCCCAAAATTTGTTTATTCAGGATATTACAGAGCGTCATATTATCAGAGTCCGATTATCTGTGATAATTTCCCTGGAAATAATGAGACCGAATGTTTTTAGAGCTGACTGCCTGATATATTCGGGGGAATCGGATGGAGTTTAAGAGGCCGAAAGGGTTCGTGGGCAGCATCCCGCGGAACTGGATAGATAAGCGATTACAGACGTGTCCGTTCTGCTCAGGACGTCCGGAGTGGGCGATCGCTATGAACTTCGGTCTAGGTCTGAATCGTTACCATTTTAGGTGTGAGAGCTGTCGTGGGATCCTCTCAATTCCAGTCGTCTCTGTATCGAACACTGGAGGTATCGCTGGAATGATGATCGCCAAGAACGCCTCAAAGGATCTCTTTGTGGAGAGCATAGGCACCTCTCATTCTTCATTGATCTTAAGGTCGGAATATTCTGTCAGCTCTTTAAAAGCTGCAACAGCGCCGGCCGTCAGGCGTGATAATAAAGCAGCACCAATTCCACCGAAGGAGTTCGCTTGCCCAAATTGTAACGGCACGGTCACTGAGGACGATAAGGAATGTCCTCATTGTCATGCGGAATTTGAAGAGGTTTGACCTCAGTCACTCCATCTGTTGCAGTCGGTCCCGATGTAATCCAGACGGATCCCTTTCGGGGTCGTCTCGTTCTTCCCGGTGATTATGGCGTATGGTTCGAAGTTCCAGTTGAAGATCTCCGCTGTGTCGGTCGTGAAGTCTACCAGTGTTTCTACCACCAGTTCTCCGCTGGACATGTATAGGTATTCAAAAATGATATGCCATACTGGGGACGATGGGGTTCCCGAATTGGTGAAACGGATTCTAAACCCGCCGTCGTTGTTCGAGTACCAATTCTCCGGGGGGTATGTGCAAGCGTGATCGTTCTGGATGCTATCTCAAGAATAGACGGGGCTCAATCACGAAGTATGACAGAGATTGCCCCATAGTCAGACGACCAGTAAAAATCGGTCTAAATGATTGAGTAATCGAAATCGGGATTATATCATTCGGCTATGGAATATTCCATAAGAGCGAAGTGATGGGGGTAGAAATTGGAGATAAACGAGTATTTTCGATAATGAAAGGTGATGTTGTGTTTAGCAACGTGTTTGCGTGGGAGGGTGCAATCGGCGTAGCATCAAAACAAGATGATGGTTTGATTGGCTCACATCGATTTATGACATGCAAACCATTAGAGGGCATTATGCATCCTGAGTTCTTGTGTTATCACTTTTTATCCGATGAAGGACTGAAGGATATTCGAGGGGCGTCACCAGGTGGGGCTGGAAGAAATTGAATTCTGGGTGTAGAAAAGTTAGAAAAACTACTCGTTCCAGTGCCAAATTATGAAGATCAAATATGGTTTTGTAACATGAAAAATCATATTGAAAAAATACAAGCTCTACGACAGGAAAATATCAAGAATTTTGATTTACTCTTCAAATCGATTGTAGAAGACGCATTGTCGGTGGGTCAATATGACTGACGCATTTTGATAGGTGACATTTTCAATAATTGTCTATAACCCCCCCACGATGAAGTGCGGGAATATCATTTCGAATTCGCAATGGGGAAAAAAGTGCGGGCGTCGGGATTTGAACCCGAGTTATGAGCTTGGCAAGCTCAAGTGATAACCAGCTACACTACGCCCGCATTGCGCTTGCTCGGAAATACCCTAATCGCATTTAAAGGTTATTGAGTTCCAGATATCCAGACGCCGATTCAAATATCCGGTGGGGGATTCCGGTCCCATGTCCCGGACGAGGAGAAGGCGCGACCGATCGGTACTGCCGGTACTGTCCCTGTTCCTCTTCGGACTGTTCCTGGTACTAGGAACCAGCCCCGGTTCTCTGATCTTCGACAGCGTCATCTCCCTGGTCTCCCCGTACGTGCAGGCCGCTTTCCTGCTGGTCCTGGTCCTCGTCATCTACCTGCTCTATGACCAGGTCTACGTGCCATTGCAACAGCTTTTCCAGGCTTTCAGATGGGGAGGGGCTCTGGCCATCGTCTCCCTGATCTTTGCATTCCTGGGGGGCTGCTATCTGCTGGTGGACGAGACGGGAATAGTGTTCTTCCTCGTTTCGCTCATACTGTGGAAGCTCACCGTCTACCTGGCCTACAGGAAGAGACGGTGGTGACCGGCCGGCACCGAGAGATCATGTCGTCTCAATGACCACCAGCAGGTCCCCGACCTGAATGGTGTCCACGGCCTTTCCTTTGAACCGCAGCTCGCACACCACTTCCACCAGGTCGCTGGTTATCAGCACCGAACGCCCATCATCCAAAATGACCTCGAAGCCGTCCTTGGCCAGCTTGTTCATGGCCGTCTCCGCGTCCAGGGAGGCGATC